>ERZ837590.57-NODE-57-length-113576-cov-25.963883_pt1 | contig 113576 bp, 103 predicted proteins | sample MGYA00519573_ERZ837590 | MGnify/ENA primary metagenome ERZ837590 (study PRJEB31850, sample SAMEA3708820) | human gut metagenome | biome: human gut; feature: human-associated habitat; material: faeces | place: China | collected 2014 ... | reverse complement strand
ACCTGAGCAGGAACGCCTTTCCAAGCTTTATTCCGGTTCGGGTATCCACAGCCTTACTGAATTAAATCCCAATTTCATGGAAGCTAATCAATAGTAATAAGATAAAGATGCTTTAGGTATGAATTATTATTGCAAAATGAAACGTGTAAATTTATAATGAAAGTAGAATTGGATGAAAGATAATGAGAAGACTAAGAAAAATATTGGGAGGACGTTGAAGATGGCGACATCAAAGGAAGAATTATTGAATAAACTTTCAGAATGTGTTCTGGAAATGGAGGATGAAGAGGTTGTTGATGTAGCGGAAGAATATATTGAAGCAGGTTATCCGGCACTGGATGGAATCATGGAAGGTCTGGTAGATGGTATGAATAAGGCCAGTGAGTTGTTTGAAGAGGAAGAGTATTTTGTGACAGATATTCTGCTGTGTTCCGATGCAATGTATGCCGGACTGGAGGTATTAAGACCGTATCTGCCGGACGAAGAGGAACAGGCTGCAAAACCGGTTGCAGTTATCGGAGTGGTAGAAGGGGATACACATGATATCGGGAAGAATCTGGTTAAGATTATGATGGAGACTGCCGGATTTGAGATGCATGATCTTGGAAGAGATGTGCCGGCAGAAGAATTTGTGAATCAGGCAGAAGCATTAAAGGCACAATTGGTGTGCATTTCCACACTGATGACGACCACAATGAGCGGTATGGAAGATATCATCGAACTTTTGAAAGAAAGAGGAATCCGGGATAATGTGAAAGTCATGGTCGGGGGAAGTCCGGTATCGAAGAAATATGCAGATGATATTGGAGCGGATGGATATTCAGTCAATGCAGTAGAAGCAGTCAGAGTTGCAAAAGAATTAGTGGATATTGCATAGCGTACTATAAAAATAAGAGGGTTAAGGATAAAAAGTTATTCAGCCGATAGAAAATATTAGATGGGAAAAAAGTAATCAATGAATGAAAAGGAAAGACTAAAAAAAGCATTACATCATGAAACGACAGATCGGCCGCCATGCATCTGTCCGGGCGGAATGATGAATATGATCACGACAGATTTGATGGACAGATCTGGGATTACATGGCCGGAAGCACATCTGAATGCAGAGATGATGGCGGATCTTGCACAGGCCAATTATGAAAATGGATGTTTTGAAAATGTAGGTGTTCCATTCTGCATGACAATCGAGGCAGAGTCCATGGGTGCAAAAATCACAATGGGAGACAGGGTGCACGAACCGCATGTGACAGAATATGCCTTGCATTCGGTGAAAGAATGGGAGAAAATCAGGCCGATGGATATGAATTCCGGGAGAACCAAGGTTGTACTGGATGCAATCCGCATTTTGAAATCAAGAAATCTGGATGTTCCGATCATTGGAAATATTACAGGACCGGTCAGTACGGCAAGTTCGGTAATGGAGCCGGTGATATTTTATAAAGAGCTGCGTAAGAAAAGAGAAGATGCCCATAAATATATGGAACTGGTAGCAGATGAGATCATCCGTTTTGCGAGAGCGCAGATTGATGCAGGGGCGGATATTATAGCAATTTCGGATCCGAGTGGAACAGGAGAGATTCTGGGACCAAAATTATTCGAGGAATATGCGGTGCACTACATTAACCGTATCATTGACCATCTCCAGGCAGAAAAGATGGGTGTGATCGTACATATCTGCGGGCAGATGAGAAATGTGTATGCGCAGGTGGAAATGATCCATTCGGATGTGCTGAGTTTTGATTCCTGTGTAGCGATGAGCGATGCGAAGAAGCATTTGAAAAAGCATGTGCTGATGGGAAATGTCAGCACATGGACACTGGAATTTGGAAAGCCGGAGAAAGTGGAACAGTTAGCAGTCAAATGTTGGAGGGATGGTTCCGGGATTATTTCACCGGCATGTGGTCTGGGAACAAAATCACCGCTTACGAATATTCAGGCAATCAGATCGGGAATCCGGAAAGCAACAGAAGAAAAAGTTGAAGTCTGAAAGAAAGACAGTAAATTACGAAATGACGATGAAAAATATGAAAAGAGAAAATCTTCTTGAAAAATTAAGAAAAGAAGGAAGATTCGTAGAAAATCCGTGTAATGGAAAAGGAATCTGCGGAAAATGTAAAGTGAAAATATTAAGCGGTGACGCAGGTGAAGTCACAGAAACGGAAAGGCACTTTTTAAGTGAAGAAGAATTGGCGCAGGGAATCCGGCTTTCCTGTATGGTCTATCCGGAAGAAGAATTAGAAGTGGAAACCTTGCAGAAAGAGAAAAAGACTGAAGTTCTTTCGGAAGGTTACATTCCGGAATTTGAGAAGCATACAGAGCTCAAAAAGCAATTGATCCATATCAGAAAACCGAATCTGAAAGACCAGACATCCATGGAAGAGCAGCTACTGAACCAGCTGGGAAATGTAGAGATTCCATTTTCGTTGTTACAGCATCTGGAATTAGCAGAAGGGACTTATACGGCAGTCATCTGGTCAGAGAAAAGCCTTATGGCACTTGAGCCCGGTGATCAGACAGACTATCTTTATGGTGCAGCAATTGATATCGGAACGACAACGGTAGTAACTTCACTGATTGATATGATGACAGGAAAAGAACTGGGAACTGCGTCAAGAATCAATGCCCAGAAGGAGTTTGGTCTGGATGTTCTGACCAGGATCAGTTATGAGACCGAGCATCCGGAGGATGGAAAAGAACATTTGCAGAAAGCGATTATAGATTCCATTAATGAAATGTTAGACGAAGTCTGCAGAAAAACAGAGGTACCGGGAAAGGGCAGAATTGAGAAGCATGATATTTATGAGATTACGGTGGCGGCGAACTGTACGATGATGCATATGCTGCTGGGTGTATCTGCCAGATCTATCGGAAGAGCACCGTATGCTCCGGCATTCGTAAAATCAAAGAATCTGCGTGCAGCAGAGATCGGCATTCAGGCAGGAGAAGGTGCAAGGCTTTATTGTCTGCCATCGGTATCTGCTTATATCGGTGCGGATATTGTTGCGGGGGCATATGTCTGCGAACTCCGTAAGCAACAGAAGAATGTATTGTTTATAGATATCGGAACGAATGGAGAGATTGTGTTCTCAGATCATGGAAGGCTGCTTAGCTGTTCCTGTGCGGCAGGTCCGGCACTGGAAGGAATGAATATCAGTTCCGGCATGCGTGCGGCGGCCGGTGCGATCGAGGATGTAAAGATCAAAGAACAGGGAGTGAAACTGCAGATAATCGGGCAGGAAGAATATCGGCAAGAGGAACCGGAAGGAGTCTGTGGTAGTGGAATCCTTGCGGTAGTAAAAGAACTTAGAAGAACCGGACTGATCCGGAAAGATGGTGCATTTATAAAGCCGAAGGATATCAGTGAAGAAGATTACCGTTATCCGATGTTAGAATTAGATGGCAGAAAGCGTAAATTCAAGATGACGGAAAGACTTAGAATCACACAGGGTGATGTCCGGCAGGTCCAGCTGGCAAAGGGGGCGATCCTTTCAGGATTCTATGCACTGTTGAAAAAGGCAGGAAGGACAATGGAAGATCTGGATCAGGTTATGATTGCCGGTCAGTTTGGAGCACATCTTCCGGCAGAAAGTCTGATCGGAACCGGAATATTACCGAAAGAAGTGAAAGACAAACTGATCTATGTGGGAAACTCTTCCAAAACAGGAGCTTATCTGGCATTGATGTCCGGTAAAGCGAAACAGGAGATGGAAGAACTGGCACATCATATGGAATATATGGAACTGGGAGCAACGGAAGGATATGAGCGACTGTTTGCAGATTGCCTGATGTTCCCGGATGAGTCGGAGATTACGGAATGATTCAGGATTTTAAATGTACATATGGAAATTCAGCAGGCATCCGTGAAGCGGTAACAAATCGAACAAATCTGACGTTCCCGGATGCATATAAGCATGCGGAAACGATGGCAGAACTGGCGCAAGTACTTAAGGAATGCGACAAGGCGCCGTTCTGTGAACTTCCGTTTTGCCATACCGTTGAAGCAGAGGCGATGGGCGGGATTATTAATTATGGAAATGAGAAGACCGGACCGAGAGCGAAAGAATATCTGTGTACGGATATAGAAGAAATATTAGAACTTCCGGCAATTGATTTCGAAAAAGGGAGAATACAGGAGGTTTTAAAAGCCTGCCGTATATTGTATGAAAAAGGAGAACACATTGTATTTGAAGTCTCAGGACCTCTGACGATATTGAATGTTCTGATCGATCCTAAATATGTGTTCAAAGGGATGCGGAAAAAACCGGAACTTATGGCACGGATATTTGCGAAGTTAGGAAAAGAGATACTTGCTTATATGAAACTAGCGAAAGAACAAGGGGCAGACTTTATCAGTTATGCGGATTCTTCCGGTGGTGTCAACATTCTGGGACCGAAAATGGCCGAACAGATGGTGGATCTTTTTACTTATGATTTTGTAAAACAGGCGGGAAAACTGGCAGATGAGCATACAATGATTCTTCTCTGTCCGAAGACGACATTCGCACTTCTTGGAACGGGGAAAGCGAAATTAATTGATTGCCAGATTCATGATGATAGAAGTCAGGAAGAAGATTCATTAAGTTATGCGGAAGCATGCATTCGGATGAAAGGGAAAATACGTTTTGCAGGACAGATGTGCATAAAAAATCTGGATTACAGGATGAAGAATGGAATTATGAAGGAAGTCCACATACTATAAGAGTGATTTATAGAATATATTATGGGTGATTTTGGCATATCATATTGTATAAAAAGCTTGTGAGTGAAAGAAAAATGTCTTTACTCACAAGCTTTATTAGCCTTTATTCCCAGTTTGATGGCTGAACCGGATATTTTGCGCATTTTCTTGCTGCATGCATATAAGCATCGATATTTTCAAGAGAAGCGGTAACCGGAATATCACATCCAGGTGCAATCGTGAATCCGCGAGGGTTGTCCCAGCATTTGCGGAAGCAGTCGATAACAGCCTGTTCGATACTTTCAGGAGTACCGTTTAAGATTTCCATAGGGGATACATTTCCCATAATAGAAAGCTTATCGCCGACTGTTTCTTTTGCGTAAGCGATATCAACAGAACTGTCGATACTGATGCCACGGATACCCATTTCAGGGAAGGTTTCTAACAGTTTGGTAGTGTCACCGCAGATGTGGAAGCCGGAACCACGGCTGCCCCATTCTTTCCATTTATCCATAACTTTTACATAGTATGGAATGACAAATTCACGGAACTGTTTTGGTGATAACAAAGAAGCAGTCGGTTCGGCAAGACCGATACCGATTTTATTTTCTACGAACTTGCGTCCGACTTCAATCGTTGCATCAGCAGCAAAGTCAAGTAGCTTATGAAGATTCTCTTTGTCTTTGCGCATAGATCTTAAGATTTTTTCTGTGCCGGCAAGGTTGGCAGCGGTCGTAAATGGTCCCATCAGTCCTACTCCGGTGAAAATCTCATCATTCAATTCATCCTGGATATAGCGGACGGCGTCAAAAGCAACCTGGGCATTATGGTCATTTTCAAAACGAAGTTTTTCAAGGTCTAACCGGTCAACATCGCCGATATTTTCCAGAACAGATTCCTTGATAATCGGAATTCCGAATGCATCATAAGTAGATGCGGCACCGAACGCAACCGGAATACCATCGATACGGTAATTAACGCTTAAGCCATCCTGACCAAAACGTTTGTAACTTTCAATGAGCCAGTGGGCACGGGATTTCGCCTCTACAAAAGCATCCTGGTAAGATGCTCCAAAGTTCATTCCGATGTACGGAGAAAAAAGCTTGATAGGCATACGGTCTACGGGTTTTCCGGCGAAGAGGGCAAAAGCACGCTCCTTTGGTGTCATTTGATCATCTTTGTGCATAATAAGTACGCTCCTTTTATTGTAGTATGCATTAAGAAAATGTCAGTGGCAGATTCTTAATGCATTGTGATAATATTACTATATCGTAAATGAAAGGAAATGTCAGAGAAAGTTAGAAATATCTGATTGAAAATACTTATAAATAATGCAAAATATAAATAAAATTAATGAGAAAAAATAGTATAGACGATATTGAACAAGACTGTGAAGCAGGTATAATAAAAGACAGAAAAATTTGACAGAAATTTTATCCGGGAGGAAACATGAGATTAGAAAAAAACAGACAAGACCAGATGACACCGGCGGAACGGATTACGTCGGCAGGAGAAGGGAAAATGGTGGATCGAGTGATCACAATCCCATTTATGGGAGAATTAAAATGTTATTTAAGCGGCATCAGTATCCGGGACTTCTGGTTTGATGCAGAAAAGATTGCACAGGCAGAGAGAATCGCATTTAACAGATGGGGATATGACAGGATAGTTCTCGGGCCGAATACAAGAGGAATCGTGGAAGCTCTGGGTGGGACATTTATTTATCCAGAGGATGGAATCCCATACATAGAGAGTCCGTATATTACGGATTATGGTATCTTAGACCGTATGGAACCGGTCAATGTGAAAAAGAATCACAGGATACAGGTGTTTGCGCAGGCGGCAGATATACTGAGCAAAGAAGCAGAAAATCTTGTGCCATTAGAAGCAAGTATTGGAGGACCGTTTACGATTGCTTCGAATCTTAGAGGTGTGGAATATCTGCTTAGGGACTGCAGGAAGAAACCAGAGGAGGTGCACAGACTTCTGGAAATTATCACGCAGACGCAGATGAGTTGTATTGAGATGGCAGCAGAATATGGAATGGGGATTGCAATGGCAGATCCGGTTGCAAATCCGGCTCTGATCGGACCGAAGATGTACGAGGAATTTGTCTTCCCATATACAAAGCAGCTGACAGACTATACCGTGAAAAAGACAGGAAAGAAAGTATCACTTCATATGTGCGGCAATACATACAGTATATGGAAGTATCTTGTACAATACGAACTGAACGAATTGAGTCTGGATAATATTATTGATCTGCAGCGGGCAGTAGAGGAAATAGGAAATCAGATCCCGATTGCAGGCAATGTAGATCCTGTGCAAGTTGTAATGAATGGGACAAAAGAAGAGATCGATCGGGCGGTTGCAGCATGTATACAGACCGGGGAAAAAGCAAAAAGGGGATATCATCTGGCAACAGGATGTGATATTCCGGAAAAAACGGATCCGGTACAGATTGACTGGTTTATGGAAGCAGTTAGAAATTATGATAGAGATCATAGTAGAAACAGATAAGGAAGGAATTATGATGAATATACAGGAACTGGAAAAAAGAATCAAACTGCCGGAAGCAGCAGGAAAGGCGGTAGATCAGATAAAGATTACAGAAGCAGAGTATCAGGAGCAGAAACAGATTTTTGATAGAAATCTGGAAGAATTTATTGATAAATGGAAGAATCGGGAGAACAAATATGAATGGGCATTGAAGTTTTATCTGATGTTGTGCTGTGAAACATATGAAGTGTATAAAGAAAAAGGGATTGCCGGCGAGATTTTTGACAAGACATTTTATGATATTACCATTTGGTGCGAAGAGTGTTACCGAAAATATCAGATATATGGACTGGAAGAGATCGGATGGATCGCACAGTCTGTTAAAATGAATCTTTTCAGACTAGGAAGATTGCAGTTCGAACCGTATATACTGAAGGAAAATCTGAAATGTAAATCAGGAATATTAAAGCGAGGAACGGAGGTTCTCAATGTACATATCCCGGCCGGAGAACCGCTGGATCATGAAAAATGCCTGGAGTCATTTAAGATGGCTGAATACTTCTTTGAGGATGATAGCAAAAGGCATATCTATATGTGTGATTCATGGCTGTTATCCCCAAGGTTGAAAGAAGTGCTTGGAGAAGAAAGCAATATTTTGAAATTCCAGGATATGTTCGAGATCGTGAAGGTCTACGAAACGTATCCACAGGCGGAACAAAGAGTATTTTTAGATGTAAAAAAAGATAAACAGCAGTATCCGGAAGACACAGGTCTGAGAAAAAAATTAAAGAAGTATCTGATAGAGGGAAAGAATCCGGGAATAGGCGTTGGAATTATAGAAAAGATTTATAAATTGATATAATTTATAAATATAATCAATTTGAGAGTGCCGAAAGACTTGGTTATAATAAGAAATGGATTATGAAAAATGTTTGGGACATTTGTAAAGAAGAGAAAAGGAGAAAATTATGAAAAAGAAATTCATCAGCGCACTTTTATGTGTTGCAATGACTGCATCACTCGTCGTAGGATGCGGATCAAAATCAGATGATAAAAAAGAAGCATCTGATGGAAAAACTACCCTTACTTTTTGGTGCCATGAAAATGAACCATGGGTAAAATCTTACAAGAAAGTAGCAGAAAAATTCGAGAAAGAAAATCCGGACTATAAAGTTGTTGTAAAAGATTATCCGTACAAAGTTTACAATGACAAGATTCAGACTGCACTGACTTCAAAAACAGCAGGACCGGATATTATTGCTGTATGGGGTGGAAATGCACCTGCATTTATTGAATCAGATTCGCTCTCAGAAGTACCGGAGAGTCTGGCAAAAGAGCTGGATGAAGATTATCTTGCACCAACAACCGGTATTTATAAAAAAGAAGGAACTTATTATGGTGTTCCGATGGAATTCAACCTGGAATATGGCGGAATGATTGTCAACAAAAAGTTGTTTGACAAAGCTGGAATTGCTTATCCAAAGACATGGGATGAGTTGAGAAGCGTATCCAAGCAGGTATCAAAGATGAATGGGGATGTATCAGAGATGAAAGGTTTCGAGATGATCGATACAGATGCTCTGATCTGTAACTACCTTGCAATGATTCTTCAGCAGGGCGGACAGTATCTGGAAGAAGATGATTCCATTAATTTTGCAACTCCGGAAGGAATCAAGGCAATGAATGAGATCGTAAGCATGGTAAAGGACGGAGAATGTGATCTTGAGAATCTGACAGCCGGTGAGTATTGCTACAATGATGTATATAAAGATAAAGGATATATGTCATCTGTAGGATCATGGGCGATCGGAGAAGGAACAGATACTTACAGCCTTACATATGGTAAAGATTTCGAATATGTGCCGGTTCCTCAGTATGGTGAGAAGATGGCCTTTGCATCAGAAACAGGATGGGGATTAATGGTTCCTAAGAACAGTGCTAATCAGGATATGGCATGGAAATTCATTGAATTCTTCAGTAATCCGGACAATCTGGTAGAACATAATATTGCATGTAATCAGCTTCCACCGAGAAAATCTCTATTAGACAGCGAAAAATACAAAGAAGCAATGCCAAATATCTCATTCCTTCTGGATATCCTGACAGACGGACAGTGGATGGGACCATACAACACTTCTGATATGAGAGATATCTTTAATGAAATGTTTATTGACCTTTGCCAGTCTGACAAAACAGATGTAGAAGGTGCATTAAAAGAAGCATCTCAGAAGATTACAGAAAAATGTAAGATCAGCTATTCTATGGAATAGAAAAGTGCATGGCAGAGAATACCGCACAGGTTTCTCTGCCATTTTTATAAAAGGGAAAATCAATGAAGAATAATCGTTTTGTGGCTTGTGTATTGATACCGAGCGTTATATTTTTACTTATATTTGCAGTGTTTCCGGTAGCTTACGGACTGGGAATATCATTTTATGATTATAATCCAACGAGTTCTTATAATGAATTCCTTGGGCTGGAAAATTACAAAAGGCTGCTTACAGATGAAGTGTTCTGGATAGCAGTAAAAAATACGATCATTTTTTGTGTAGTGGCAGTTACAGCGAATATTGTGATCACATTATTCCTTGCCAAAATTATTTCTGTTCTGCCATCCAAAGGAATGAAAACATTCTTCCGTACGATACTCTTTATTCCGTGTATTGCGCCGATTGTCGGAACATCTATGGTGTGGAAATATGGAATGGTCGGAACCGATGGAGGATTATTGAACCGTATTTTGGGACTTATGGGGATGCCGCCTAGGAATTGGTTCCTGACAACCTGGCAGTTGCTTGCAATTATAATCGTATATACATTATGGGCGGATATTGGATATAATGTTGTACTTTTTACAGCAGGAATCGAAGGGGTACCGAAAGAATTTGATGAAGCGGCAGCAATCGACGGTGCAGGACCGGTCCGGAGATTTGTGTCTATAAAATTACCGTTAATGAGCCGTACATTTGCATTCGTGGCAATCATGACAATGGCCAATTATTTCCAAATGTTTGCACAGTTTCAGGTGTTTGCGCCGGACGGAGGACGTAGTAATTCGGCAATGGTTCTGACAAATTACATTTATAAAACGAGTTTTAGCAGCTATGATATGGGGTATGCTTCAGCAGTAGCGGCGGCTTTGTTTATGATTGTATTTATTGTAGCGATGATTCAGAATAAAATGATGCATGCGGATTGGAGTTATGAATAATGAAAAAGAAGAAAAATGTATATAAAAAACACCATATAGTGATTATTGCATTTCTTACCGTTTTTTCGCTCATCATGATGTACCCAATGGCGTGGATGTTGATGACATCATTCAAGAGTAATGCAGATATCCAGATAAATAAGACAAAATTCTTTCCGGAAAAGTGGACGATAGAAGGATACCGGACAGCATTTGAAAAAGCACCGATTGCCCAGTGGTTTATCAACAGTATTCTGGTGGTGATTGTTGTTACGGCGGCGGTGATCATTACCAGTACATTGATCGGGTATGTTTTTGCAAAATATGAATTCAAAGGGAAAAAGGTATTGTTTGTATTGCTTCTGGCAACGATGATGGTGCCGCCACAGGTAACCATGATTCCGCGTTATCTGATGATTCAGGAAATGCATTTATTTAACACGATTGGAGCATTGATTGTGCCGGGACTGATCAGTGCATTTTCAATCTACATGGCAAGGCAATTTATTGCTGATGTACCTGACAGTCTGTGTGAAGCGGCTAAGATAGATGGTGCCGGACCGTTCAGAATCTATTGGAGTGTAATACTTCCGAATATAAAACCAGCCATTGGTTCAATCGGAATATTCACAGCAATGATGAACTGGAACGACTATCTGAATCCGTTATTGATGCTAAATGATATGGAAAAAATGACGCTGCCGTTAGGATTGGTAATTTTTGATACGCAGAGAGTGGCAGATATGTCGGCAACGATGGCGGCCGCATCTATGATGATGATGCCGATGATCATTATATTTGTTATCTTCCAGAAGCAATTTGTAAAAGGAATGACAATGAGTGGTATAAAGTAATAAGGGGAGGAAGGTTATGTTTGAACAGAAGAAAATAACATACAAAATGAAGCTTTTAAGCTCTTTGGCAAAGGTATTTCAGGATGAAGAACCGGTATACCAGATGGAATGTCAGACGTTGAGTGCTCTTTGGGGTGAAACAGTATCTTTTCAAGCAGCATATACCGGAGACTTTTTTATGCGGGAGAGACTGGATGTGGAAGTAGTATCACCACTGAAAGACTATATCAGAGTCAGAACGGTGGAGCAGGTTCCGGTAGGAAGAGCGACGAATGGAATTGTAGATGATAATTATCTGCGGACAGAGCCTGGATTGTATCCAGATCTTTTGCGGGACGTGAAAGATGGAAAAGTAATCGTGTGCTCGAATCAATGGAGAAGCCTCTGGATTGACATTGAAGTGACGAAAGATATTGCACCGGGAAATTATGAAATAGAGGTTCGATTGAAAAAAGAAGGAGACGTTGTAACGTCCGCAAAGCAGAGAGTAACGGTGATTGGAGTGGAACTTCCGAAGCAGAAGATTATGCACACAGAATGGATGCATGCAGACTGCCTTGCCGATTATTATCATGTAGATGTATTCTCTGAGGAACATTGGAAAATACTGGAGAATTATTTCAAGGAATATGTAAAGCGCGGCTGTAATATGATGCTGACTCCGCTTTTTACATCTCCGCTTGATACGGCTGTCGGATTGGAACGTACAACGACTCAGCTGATAAAAGTTGAGGTGGTAAAAGGAGAATACCGTTTTGATTTTTCGGAACTGAAGAGATGGATCGATCTTTGTAAGAAATGCGGAATAGAGTATTATGAAATGTCACATCTTTTCTCTCAATGGGGAGCAAAGTATGCACCGAAAGTTGTGGCAGAAGTAGACGGAAAAGAAGAAAAGATCTTTGGATGGCATACCCCGGCAGTTGGCGAATATACCAGATTCCTGAAGGCTTTTCTTCCACAATTAATTGAAAAATTAAAAGAATGGAACATTGATCAGGTTACATATTTCCATATTTCGGATGAACCGAGAGAAGAGCATCTGGAAATCTACCGTGCGGCAAAAGAATCTCTGGGAAATATGCTGGATGGATTCCATACATTTGACGCATTGTCAAGTTATGAATTCTACCGTCATGGGCTAATTGATAAGCCAATTCCGGGAAACAATGAAATCGAAGAATTTTTGGAGCATGGACTGACAGATATGTGGACTTATTATTGTACCGGCCAGTTTTATGAAGTAAGCAACCGCTTCATGTCTATGCCGTCCGCAAGAAACAGAATATATGGAGTCCAGCTTTATAAATATAAGATTATCGGAATTCTCCACTGGGGATATAATTTCTATAACAGTCAGTTCTCGATAGAACATATCAATCCATATGAAGTGACAGACGCAGGAAATGCGTTCCCTTCGGGGGATCCATTCTTGGTATATCCGGGTGCGGACAGAAATCCGGAAGAATCTATCCGGATGATGGTTCATTATGAAGCACTGACAGATCTGCGGGCACTGGAACTTTTGGAATCCCTGACCAGCAGGGAACATGTGATGGAACTTATCGAAGGTGAATTGGCGGAGCCATTGACATTTAAACGGTATCCGAAGTCGGATATGTATTTGATCATGTTGAGAAACCGGGTGAATAAGGAAATCCATAAATTTGGGATTTAATTTATTAACCATCCGCTGCCAGTCACGACTTGAAGGAAACAATAGATAAGGATTCTTGTGAATGTGGAATGCCGTTAGAAACAATTAGAGAGTCAGAAGCACCGTTTTAAAGGAACGAAGCGAACGTGTTTGAGGCGAACGCCGAGTTTGAGCGTAGTTCCTTTGCTTTTAGGTGATTCTGACTCTCTTAGTGTTTCTTATGGTATGGAACCTGAACAAGAAGCCTTATCTATTGTTTCCTTCAAGGACTGAGAGGCCGCTTCCCCAGTTAATAAATTAAATTCCAAAATACACTGCTGAATACGCCGAAAGATCCAGCACAGCTTTCCCATCCGTAACCTTCACTTTCTTCTTCGTATACTTCTTACTTCCTCCAAATGTTACATCATCACTAGCCAGAATCACTTCCAGTTCCTTTGCATCCGTTATTGGAAGCTCATATCCTTCCTGATCCTCATCCGAGAAATTAAAGACAGCAACGATACGATCTTTTCCATCTGTTCTTTCAAACGCATAGATACAGCGCTCTTCCTGATGGCAGTCCAGCCACTGAAATCCTGCATTCTCATAATCTTTGGCAGAAAGAGCAGGAGTTGTTATATACAGATGATTCAGTTCCTGCATGAAGTGGTGGAAAGTATCGTGTATCGGATACTTCAGGATATCCCAGTCCTGCTCGCGCTTTTCATCCCATTCGCGGAGCTGACCAATCTCGTTACCCATGAAGTTCAATTTCTTTCCCGGATGTGCGTACATATACATATAGAACGCACGTGCCTGCGGGAATTTCTCTTCGTACTCACCATACATTTTTTGTGCGATGGTTGCTTTTCCGTGAACAACTTCGTCATGTGAAAGAGGAAGAAGGAAATCATCGTTATAATAATACATCATAGAGAATGTAAGCTTATGATAATCACGGCTTCTGTACTCCGGTGCTGTGCGGAAGTAGTCGAGGGTGTCGTTCATCCAACCCATATCCCATTTGTAATCGAATCCAAGTCCACCCTGATCTACTGGTTTTGTGACGCCTTCAAAAGAGGTGGAATCTTCGGCAGAGAGCATGGCTGTCGGATGCATTGTCTTTAATCCGCGGTTCATTTCACGAATAAAGTCTACTGCATTATTGTTGACACCTCTTGCCGGTTCACCCTGCCAGTAAATGATACGGCTGATTGCATCCATACGGATTCCGTCCACATGATATACGCTTAACCAGTAGTTCGCAGCAGACTGCAGGAAGCTTCGGACTTCGCCTCTGGAGTGCATAAAGTTACAGCTGCCCCATTCGCTGACACCGACATCCTGATGTGGATATTCATAGAGTGCAGTTCCGTCATAGTCGGACAGCGCATAGTGATCAACGGCAAAATGTACCGGTACAAAATCCATGATGACACCGATGTCATTCTTATGGCAGGCATCGATGAATTTCATCAGTTCTTCGGCAGTTCCGTAGCGCGATGTCGGGCTGAAGAATCCAGTATTCTGATATCCCCAGGATTCGTCACACGGGTGTTCGCTGAGCGGCATGATCTCGATATAGTTATAATCATTTTCCTTAAGATAAGGGATCAGGATGTCGATCATTTCTACATAAGTGTACCAGTCGTCTGCCTTTTCAGAAGGCTTCTTAAATGATCCGAAATGCAGTTCATAGATGTTCAGCGGCTTGTCCTTGCATACCGAACGTTTCTGCATCCATTTGCTGTCTTTGAATTTATAGTGGGACAGATCGCGGATGATGGAAGCAAAGGCCGGGCGTAGTTCCATGCCGAAGCCATAAGGATCGCAGTGCTCCACGCAGCTTCCGTCCTGTCTGTAAATGCGGTATTTGTACATCATACCTGGTTTTGCTCCCCTGGCATAGCATTCCCAAAAATTGCCGTCATAAGTTTTGTTCAGTTCCCATTCCTGCCAGTCGTTAAATTCCCCAATGACTGTAATGCGTGATGCAGCAGGTGCAAAGGTACGGAATGTGGTTCCGTCTTTGTCCGGGTGTGCGCCGAGAAATTCATAAGCGTCGAATATTTTTCCTGTGTAAAATCCGTAAAAATCCATATTAACCTCCGTGAAAATGCAACGTAAAAGATCAACTGTCGAAAAGATAATGGACAGTAGTTGCTTTTTTGATTTATAATTATATTATAAGAAAAATGCGAGGAGGTATCCACCAACAAAACCGACGAAAGGATGGATAACCGACGAATATGAGAAAGTGTTGGGAAATGGGAGGTAAGATGGATCTTAGAATTGAGAAAACAGAGCGGGGAATCAAGAACGCATTTATCGAACTGCGTTCCAGGAAACCTTTGGAAAAGATAACAGTAAAAGAACTATGTGAAAGCGCAAGAATCAATAAGTCTACCTTTTATGCGCATTATAAAGATATCTACGATTTGTCAGATGCGATGGAAGAAGAAGTAGTACAGTCGATTGCGAACAGTATCCAGCATCCGGAATATCTGCTGGAGCATCCGGCAGAGTTTGCACGGGAACTTCTGATGGCTTATGTATCGCAGAATTCCCTGACGGCGATTTTATTTTCCGGCAGTCAGGCGAATCATTTTGCGGATAGTATCGAGCGGAGCATCAAGCAGATGATCTTTGAAAAATACCCGGAATTGAAAGAAGATACAGCAATGAATGTGATGCTCAGCTATTGTATCCAGGGAAGCTACCACGCTTACCAGAAGAATCGGAGCGGAGATATTATGACGGTGATCGATGTGATCGCAGGGATGACGGGAGCGATTCGATCGATGTATGAAGAACGATTGGGGGAAAGCAGATCATGAATCTGGAACAGCCGTGTATCCGTATTTCGGTGCGGAATCTGGTGGAATTTATATTAAGACATGGAGACATTGACAACCGGACCGGAGGGGCAGATAAGGATGCCATGCAGCAGGGCAGCCGCATACACCGGAAAATCCAGAGACAGCAGGGGGCGGAGTACCGTGCAGAAATTCCGTTAAGATATCAGATACCATGCGATGGATTTATCCTGAGTGTGGAAGGAAGAGCGGACGGAATCATAGAACTTCCGAAGCGTGTGGTGATCGACGAGATCAAAGGTGTATTTAAAGATCTGAAACGTCTGGAAGAGCCACAGCTTTTGCATCTGGCACAGGCAAAATGCTATGCATATATTTATGCAGAACAAAATAATCTGGAAGAGATCGGAGTACAGATGACGTATTGTAATCTGGATACCGAAGAGATCCGGAGATTCCAGGAGATATATACCCGGGCAGAACTTAAGAAATGGTTCGAAGATCTGGTGTCAGAATATGAAAAATGGGCAAGATACCAGATGAAATGGAGAGCCAGGAGAAATGCTTCAATTAAAACCGTGGAATTTCCATTTGAATACAGAGATGGACAGAAGAGGCTGGTTGAGTCGGTATATCGAACCATTTTAAGAAAAAAGAAACTATTCATCCAGGCACCGACCGGAGTCGGCAAGACGATGGCTGCCGTATTTCCGGCGGTGAAAGCAGTCGGGGAAGAACTGGGAGAAAAGATTTTTTATCTGACGGCCAGGACGATTACCAGAACGGTGGCAAGTCAGGCGTTTGCGATTCTGAGAGAACAGGATCTGAAGATGAAAGTTATCACATTGACGGCAAAAGAAAAAATCTGTTTCTGTGAAGAAACCATCTGTAATCCGGATGTGTGTCCATATGCAAAAGGGCATTTTGACCGTGTAAATGATGCTGTTTATGAATTACTCACATCGACAGACGAGATGAGCCGGGAGGTGTTGGAAGAACAGGCAAGAAAATGGAAGGTATGTCCGTTTGAAATGGCACTGGATGTATCGCAGTGGGTAGACGCAGTTATATGTGATTATAATTATGTTTTTGATCCAAATGCACATTTGAAACGCTTTTTCGGAGACGGCGTCAAAGGAGAATACCTGTTTCTGATCGATGAGGCACACAATCTGGTGGAACGCGGCAGGACGATGTACAGCAGCAGTATTTGCAAGGAGGATTTTCTGAAGATCAAAAAGCTGGTAAAATACGGGGAACCGAAACTTGTCTCGGCGTTGGAGAGCTGCAATAAGCAGCTTCTGGAATTGAAAAGAGAATGTGATGGCTGCCAGATACTGAACAGTGTGTCACATGTGTATATTAAGCTTCTGTCTTTGATGACGAAGCTGGAAGAGTTTATAGAAGACTGTAAAGATGAAGCGATACGGAAAGAGGTGCTGGAGTTTTACTTTGGTATCCGTAATTTCATATATATTCATGATCGGCAGGATGAAAATTATCTGATCTATTCAGAACTTAGTGAAGAAGGAAAGTTTTACCTGCATCTGTTTTGTGTCAATCCGGCAGGATGTCTGCAGGAATATATGGGGAAAGCAAATAGTACGATATTATTTTCGGCAACATTTCTTCCGATCAATTATTATAAAAAACTGTTATCTACAACAAAGGAAGACTATGCAATCTATGCGGAATCTCCATTTGAACCAGACAAAAGATTATTGCTTCTGGGAAATGATGTCAGCACGAAGTATACCAGGCGAGGACCGGAGATGTACCGGAAGTATGCAGAATACGTGATGCATGTGATAAAAGGAAGAATAGGGAATTATATTGCGTTTTTCCCGTCTTATCGATTTTTGGAAAAAGTCTGGGAAGTATTCATGGAATTGCCACAGGAACAGATTGAAGTTGTAGTACAGTCCCAATATATGACGGAACAGGAACGGGAAGAATTCCTGAAAAAATTCGAACAAGAAAGAGCACACAGCCTGATTGGTTTCTGTGTGATGGGTGGTGTCTTTTCGGAAGGAATTGATCTGACGGAAGATAAACTGATCGGGACAATGATCATCGGGACAGGACTTCCGCAAGTGTGCCTGGAACGGGAACTTTTAAAGTATTATTTCGACCGGAAGAATCTGAACGGATTCGATTATGCTTACCTGTATCCGGGGATGAATAAGGTGTTACAGTCCGCAGGAAGAGTTATCCGGACCGATCAGGACAGAGGTGTGATCACACTGTTGGATGACCGGTTTATGGACAGACAGTGCCAGGAGGTGTTCCCGAGGGAGTGGAATGATTTCCAAATCTGTAACAGTGAAAATATTGAAGAAAAGATTGCAAAATTCTGGAAGGCGGAAGAACAGACAGATACGAAATAAGCAGCATTAAAAAGAAAAATACCATGAGGAACATATGCTCCTATGGTATTTTCCATCATGCATCCGAAAGATGTATTAAAAATAAGATAAAAATTCCTGCGCGGCTTTGGATATCGGGACTTTTTCGTTATATGCGATGACAAGCTCCCTTTCCGGAAGTACTTCTTTTGTCTCGACAATGAAAAGCGAATCCGAATCGGAGGTCTGGGAAAGGCAGAAATCCGGAATAAATGCAATTCCAAGTCCGATGCGGGCAAGATCAATGAGAAGATCATTACTGCTGAGTTCAATCTCCGGAACCAGATCCAGCTGGTTCTGAAGAAACAGATTGTGCAGATATTCACTGGTCGTACTTTTTCTGTCCAGCATAAGGATCGGATAGTTCAGAAGTTCTTTGAAAGAGAGCTTCTTTCCTTTTAATTCCTCAAATGCCTTGTCTGCGATAAATACATCTTGAAAATCTTTGATTTTTTTTACATTCGGAACATTCCCGAGATAAGCATTCGGTGAATTGACAACGATCAGATCCACCTGTCCGGTCTCAAGGAGTTCTACACAGCGAATGGATGTCGCATTGGTAACTTTGATATGCGCTCCGGGAAATTCCCGGTGGAAACGTTCCAGATAAGGTACCAGAAAATACCGGCAGATCGTGTCACTGGCTCCGATATGAAGCTGTCCTCCGCGTGCGCCGACATCGAGGAGCTGGCTTTCGCCGCGCTTGATCAGGCTGATCGCCGGTTCGATGTGGCGCAGAAGGATCTCGCCTTCGGTAGTAAGACGGACTTTCTTGGTACTCCGGATGAATAAGGTCTGATCCAGCTTCTTCTCCAGTGCCTTGATGGACTGGCTGACAGCCGACTGTGAGATGAACAATTGCTTGGAGGCTTCCGAAAAGCTTAAGGTGGAAGCTACATAGTAAAATACTTTATATAATTCATAGTTAATATCCATGATAAGTCCTCCTAATGAATCTTAACTGTATTATAAGTGAAATGAAAGAAAATTACAACCGTATTTATAAATAGAAGTGTTATAATAATGAAAAGCAGGAGGAAAAAGACTTGAAGAAGCTAACAACGATCATATCTGTTACGGCCATGATGTGTGCAGTGATGGCAGCACTGATATTTAGTATATGGCTGGCCGTATATAGAGACAGTAATTACAGGTTTTATAAAAAAGAATATCAACGCTATGAAGTGACGGAAGATCTGGATATGAGCATAGACCATGTCATGTATGTGACAGAACATATGATGAATTATCTGATCGGGAAAGAGGAGGAGCTGTCGGTTGTGACGACAGTGGAAGGAAGAGAGCAGGATTTTTTTAATGAAAGAGACCGGCTGCATATGCGTGATGTCAGGAATCTCTTCCTGGGAGGAGTGAAAGTCGGAGTAATCTGTCTGGCTGTGGCTGCAGTTATACTGGCAGTGCTGAGAAAACGGGAAGAAGACTGGAAGAGACTGTATTTCAGAACATATTCGATCGCACTGAGTGCCTGGCTGGTCATAGGCGTACTGCTGGGGATTGCATTCCGTGTAGATTTTACAACGTGTTTTACGATTTTTCATAAGCTGTTTTTTACCAATAATCTGTGGGTATTCGACCCGGAGACGGATTATATGATACGGATGCTGCCGGAAGGATTCTTTTCGGATATGGTGATCCGCATCAGTGAAGTGTTTGGTGGAGTGCTGCTTCTGATATGGATTGTATTGTTTTTTGGAAAAAATAATTGCAAAAAGGAAGAGAAAAAAGTTGATTAATAAGTGTGAATTATAAAAGTGTTTAGATATATTAATTGTATTAAATAATGATTGTTGTGTTATACTAACAATAGAAAATGTGTAAAAATTCATTTGTGGAGGATTACTTATGAGCAATGTAAAAAGAGTGTACGTGGAGAAAAAATCAGGATTTGATGTACAGGCAAAGGAACTTAAGACCGAGATCCGAAGCTATCTTGGAATCAAAGACGTAGACAGCGTCCGTGTACTGATCCGTTACGATGTGGAAAACGTATCGGATGAGACATTTGAGAAAGCATGTAACGGCATCTTTTCTGAACCACCTGTAGATACATTATATAAAGAAGAATTTCAGGCAGAAGAAGGAAGCAAGATCTTTTCCGTAGAATTTCTTCCGGGACAGTTTGATCAAAGAGCAGATTCCGCTGTGCAGTGTATTCAGTTTATCAAAGAAGACGAGCAGCCGGTAATCCGCACTGCGACTACTTACGTGATACATGGTGGAAACGGAACTGTTTCGGATGAAGAATTCGAAGCAATCAAAGAGCATTGTATTAACCCTGTAGATTCCAGAGAAGCACAGGAAGAAAAACCGGAGACACTGGTTACTGTATTCGATGAGCCGGCAGATGTAAAGATCTTTGACGGATTTAAAGATATGGAAGAAAGCAAACTGAAAGAATTATACGATTCTCTCGGACTTGCCATGACATTTAAGGATTTCCAGCATATCCAGAATTATTTTGCGTCAGAAGAAGACAGAGATCCTTCTATGACAGAGATCCGTGTTCTGGATACCTACTGGTCAGATCACTGCCGTCATACAACATTCTCGACAGAACTTACAGATGTTTCGTTCGGCGATGGTGATTACAGAGAGCCGATGGAAGCAACTTATAAACAGTATATCGCTGACCACAGTGAGATTTTCAAAGGAAGAGAAGATAAGTTTGTCTGCCTGATGGATCTTGCACTGATGGCAATGAGAAAATTAAAACGTGAAGGAAAGTTACAGGATCAGGAAGAGTCTGATGAGATCAATGCATGCAGTATCGTTGTTCCAATCGAGGTAGACGGAGTGGAAGAAGAGTGGCTTGTAAACTTTAAGAACGAGACACATAACCATCCGACAGAGATCGAGCCATTCGGTGGTGCTGCTACCTGCCTTGGAGGAGCTATCCGTGACCCATTGTCAGGACGTACTTATGTATATCAGGCAATGCGCGTGACAGGAGCCGCTGATCCTACCGTATCTGTAAAGGATACATTAAAAGGAAAGCTTCCACAGAAGAAACTGGTCAGAGAAGCAGCTCATGGATATAGTTCATATGGTAACCAGATCGGCCTGGCAACCGGAGCGGTAAAAGAAATCTATCATCCGAATTATGTTGCAAAACGTATGGAGATCGGAGCAGTGCTTGGAGCAGCACCGAGACGTGCGGTTATCAGAGAGACATCGGATCCTGGAGATATCATCATTCTTCTTGGAGGACGTACCGGACGTGACGGCTGCGGCGGAGCAACAGGATCTTCCAAAGTACATACAGAAGAGTCCATCGAAACATGCGGGGCAGAAGTGCAGAAAGGTAATGCACCGACAGAAAGAAAGATCCAGAGATTATTCAGAAGAGAAGAAGTCAGCAAGCTGATCAAGAAATGTAACGACTTTGGTGCAGGCGGAGTATCCGTTGCTATCGGAGAACTTGCAGACGGACTTCAGATCGATCTTGATAAAGTACCTAAGAAATATGCCGGTCTTGACGGAACAGAGATCGCAATCTCTGAATCACAGGAACGTATGGCAGTTGTTGTAGATCCAAAAGATGTAGATGAATTCATGAAATATGCATCCGAAGAGAACCTGGAGGCAACAAAAGTAGCAGTTGTAACAGAAGATCCAAGACTGGTACTTTCATGGAGAGGAAAAGAGATTGTAAATCTTTCACGTGCATTCCTTGACACCAACGGAGCACACCAGGAGACAACGGTAGCAGTTGACATCCCGAACAGAAAAGACAGTATCCTTGTAAGAGAAGATGTGAAAGATGTAAGAGAAAAATGGCTTGGTATGTTAAAAGACCTGAATGTATGCTCACAGAAAGGTCTGGTAGAGATGTTCGACGGATCGATCGGAGCAGCTTCTGTATTCATGCCGCATGGTGGAAAATATCAGAAGACAGAGACACAGGCAATGGTGGCAAAACTTCCGGTATTAACAGGAGACTGCGATACTGTAAGTATGATGAGTTACGGATTCGATCCGTATCTGTCAACATGGAGTCCATATCACGGAGCAATCTATGCAGTGACAGAATCTATCGCAAAGATCGTAGCAGCAGGTGGTGACTACAGCAAGATCCGTTTCACATTCCAGGAATACTTCCGTCGTATGACAGAAGATCCACACAGATGGAGCCAGCCGTTTGCGGCACTTCTTGGTGCTTACAGTGCACAGCTTGGATACGGCCTTCCTTCTATTGGCGGAAAAGACAGTATGTCAGGAACGTTTGAAGACATTGATGTACCGCCGACACTGGTATCTTTCGCAGTAGACATTGCAAAAGAGAAAGACATTATTTCACCGGAACTTAAGAAAGCCGGAGATAAACTTGTATGGCTTCGTATTGAGACGGATAATTACGATATTCCTGCATACGGAAAGGTTATGGAACAGTATGGTAAGTTTACCGAAGATATCCACAGCGGCAAGATCGTAGCAGCTTATGCGTTAGACAGACATGGTATCGCGGCAGCAGTCAGCAAGATGGCATTCGGTAACGGCATGGGTGTGAAGATTGAGCATAATGTAGATGCAAGAGATTTATTTGCACCGGCATTCGGAGATATCATTGCAGAAGTACCTGCGGATAAGGTATCTGAACTTGGAATTACCTATACCGTGATCGGTGAAGTGACAGATAGTGCGGCAATCGAATATAAAGATGTGAAGATCGCATTAGAAGAGGCAGTATCTGCATGGGAAGAGACGCTGGAAAAGGTATTCCCGACCAATTCCGGAGCGGAAGGACAGGACGAGAAGGTGGAGACAGGATTATATGATACATCAGATATCTATATCTGCAGCCACAAGATCGCACAGCCAACAGTATTTATCCCGGTAATGCCAGGAACAAACTGTGAGTATGACAGTGCGAAAGCATTTGAAAGAGCAGGAGCAAAGGTGATCACAAAGGTATTCAGAAATATGAGTGCATCTGATATCGTTGATTCGGTAGAAGTATTCGAAAAAGCAATCGGACAGTCACAGATCATCATGTTCCCTGGCGGATTCAGTGCTGGTGATGAACCAGACGGATCAGCAAAATTCTTCGCAACAGCATTCCAGAATGCGAAGATGAAAGAAGCAGTAGAAAAATTACTGAATGAGCGTGACGGACTGGCACTTGGTATCTGTAACGGATTCCAGGCACTGATCAAGCTTGGTCTGGTACCAGGTGGAAAGATCACAGGACAGTTACCGGATTCACCGACTCTTACATACAATACGATTGGACGCCATATCTCCAAGATGGTCTATACAAAAGTGGTAACGAATAAATCTCCATGGCTTAGAGAGGCAGAGCTTGGCGGCGTATATACAAACCCTGCATCTCACGGAGAAGGAAGATTTGTTGCAAATAAAGAATGGCTGGACAGATTATTTGCAAATGGACAGGTTGCAACACAGTACTGTGATCCGGAAGGAAATATCACGATGGACGAAGAATGGAATGTCAACGGTTCTTACTGTGCGATCGAAGGTATTACAAGCCCGGATGGACGTGTACTTGGCAAGATGGCACACTCAGAAAGAAGAAACAGAAGCGTGGCAATGAACATTTACGGAGAACAGGATATGAAGATCTTCGAATCCGGAGTAAAATACTTCAGATAATGAAACAGACAGAGAGAAGAGCAGAATTCTATGTATTGTGATAAATGCAATTCAGAGTGCGTTCTGTTTCAAAAAAATGAATAAAACACAAGAAAAAGCACAAAACCCTTGCAAAATCTGCAAGGGTTTTGTAAAAAGTTGCAAAAATAACAAAAAACTGTAAAAATATCTTGCCAGATACACTTGTTTGCTTTACAATAGTAAAGAACAAGGGCGTCAGGAAAAAACAGATGGCGTAAGTCATCTGTTTTTTTATAGTAAAGTATGCCTTTGAAAAGGATACGTATATTATTTAGGAGGTAGAAAGCTATGTCATATGTTGATGAAGTACTGGAGAAAGTAGTAGCTAAGAATCCTGCAGAGCCAGAATTCCACCAGGCAGTAAAAGAGGTATTAGAGTCATTAAGAGTAGTTGTAGAGGCAAACGAGGAAAAATTCAGAAAAGATGCTCTTCTTGAGAGACTTGTTGAACCTGAAAGACAGATTAAATTCCGTGTTCCATGGGTAGATGACAAAGGACAGGTTCAGGTTAATACAGGATATCGTGTACAGTTTAACAGCGCAATCGGACCATACAAAGGAGGATTACGTCTGCACCCATCTGTAAACCTTGGTATCATCAAATTCCTTGGATTTGAGCAGATCTTTAAGAACTCACTGACAGGACTTCCGATCGGCGGAGGTAAAGGTGGTTCTGATTTCGATCCGAAGGGAAAATCAGACAGAGAAGTAATGGCATTCTGCCAGAGCTTTATGACAGAACTTTGTAAATATATCGGAGCTGATACAGATGTTCCGGCAGGAGATATCGGAACAGGCGCAAGAGAGATTGGCTATATGTTCGGTCAGTACAAGAGAATCAGAGGCCTGTATGAAGGTGTCCTGACAGGAAAAGGATTAAGCTACGGCGGATCTCTGGCAAGAACAGAAGCTACAGGATATGGACTTCTTTACTTAACAGAAGAATTATTAAAGATCAACGGAAAAGACATCAAGGGAATGACAGCAGCGGTTTCCGGAGCAGGTAACGTTGCAATCTATGCAATTCAGAAAGCTCAGCAGCTTGGAGCGAAAGTTGTAACAGCAAGTGATTCAACAGGATGGGTATATGATCCGGACGGAATCGATGTTGAAGCATTAAAAGAGATCAAAGAAGTAAAACGTGCAAGACTGACAGAATACAAGAATTACCGTCCTAATTCAGAATATCACGAAGGACGTGGCGTATGGTCTGTAAAAGTAGACCTGGCTCTTCCGTGTGCTACACAGAACGAACTTCATCTTGAAGATGCAAAACAGTTAGTAGCCAACGGATGTGTAGCTGTATGTGAAGGTGCGAACATGCCTACTACATTAGAAGCAACACAGTATCTGCAGGAGAATGGTGTAATCTTTGCACCTGGTAAGGCTGCAAATGCCGGTGGTGTTGCTACATCTGCACTTGAGATGTCACAGAATAGTGAGAGACTGAGCTGGACATTTGATGAAGTAGATGCAAAACTGAAAAACATCATGGTTAACATCTGCCACAATATGGATGATGCTGCAAAACGTTACGGAATGGAAGGTAACTATGTTGCCGGAGCTAACATTGCAGGATTTGAAAAAGTCGTAGATGCTATGACGGCTCAGGGAATCGTATAAGATTTATAAAAATGCCCCGCAGGCCTTGTGTTTGCGGGACTTTTTTTGAATTAGATTAACGCACAGCGATTTTGATTTATTCCGGTTATAGAAGAAATTGTAGAAAAAATTTGAAAAAATCAAAAAAAACAGTTGACTTTCCAAAAAACTAATGCTATACTAACGAAGTCGGTTCGAGAGAAACGACAAAATATATGGGATCATAGCTCAGCTGGGAGAGCATCTGCCTTACAAGCAGAGGGTCATAGGTTCGAGCCCTATTGGTCCCATACATTTTCTAAAATTGGTTGTGGCGGGATAGCTCAGTTGGCTAGAGCACACGGTTCATACCCGTGGTGTCGCTGGTTCAAATCCAGTTCCCGCTACTGATTATGGCGGGATAGCTCAGTTGGCTAGAGCACACGGTTCATACCCGTGGTGTCGCTGGTTCAAATCCAGTTCCCGCTATTTTTGTGCCAACGTATGCGGAACAAGCTGCCTGTGGCAGGTTTGCTGCATTTCTATATATCGTAACACAGCAAGAGAGTCGGAAGTATCCGGTTCTTTTTTTGTTGTTTAATTTTATATATCAAAGTATACAAGAAAAGCAAAATCGTCTATAATACATTACATGTGATGTATAGAAACAGGAGGGATAGGAATATGGTACCAAGAAGCAGTTTGATCATTCGTTCGCTTGCCGGGGCGTATATAACTTATTTGGGAGGAAAACTTTTAGTGGATTCGCTGAAGGATCATCCGGACAATTATGTGTTTTATGCGGGAGCCGGGGTTGTTTTTGTGATCATAGGAATCTTCTGGCTTGGAAAATATGGTTCAAAGCTTATAAAAAAGGAATATCAAGATGACAGTGTGATGGGACAATTAAAAGATAAGGAAGAACAGTCAGAAGAAGCAGAAACAGAAGAAGCAGAAACAGAAGAAGCAGAAACAGAAGAAGCAGAAACAAAGGAAGGAGAATAATATATGCGTGTAGGTATGGGCTATGATGTACATAAATTAGTAGACGGAAGAGATCTGATACTTGGCGGAGTAAAGATTCCTTATGAAAAGGGACTTCTTGGTCATTCGGATGCAGATGTATTATTACATGCGGTCATGGATGCACTTCTTGGGGCGGCGGCGCTTGGAGATATCGGAAAGCACTTTCCGGATACCGACCCGGCGTATGAGGGAGCGTCCAGCATAAAACTTCTGGAAGAAGTAGGGAAATTAATTGATGAAAAATTATATGTGATCGGCAATATCGATGCAACGATCATCGCACAGCGCCCGAAGATGGCACCGCACATTGAACAGATGAGAAAAAATGTGGCAGAAGCACTGCACATTGAAGTTGAACAGGTGAACATTAAGGCAACAACGGAGGAAGGACTTGGATTTACCGGAACGGGAGAAGGTATTTCTTCTCAGGCAATTGCAAGTCTGGATACGATTGCTAATTACAGTTACAGAGTCGGACCGGCAGAAGGCGGATGTGCCGGATGCGGCGGATGTATGAAAGTGCAGGACAGATAAGAAACTTGTTGGGAAGGAAAATCAAAATGAAAATAAGAAAACTGGAAACAGGAGAAAAGCTGAATACAAGAAAACTGTACGAAGAAGTGTTTTCAGAAGACAGCAAAGACTTTGTTGACTATTATTACGAAGAAAAAGTAAAAGACAATCAGATTTATGTGGTAGAAGAAGACGGGGAGATACAGGCGATGCTGCATCTGAATCCGTACGAACTTGCAGTAAACGGCAGCAGAAAAGACGTGAATTATATTGTTGCTGTTGCAACGAGAAAATCATATCGGAAACGTGGCTTTATGGCAGGAATGTTGAAACAGGCGTTAAATGATATGTATGCAGACGGAGAGACATTTACATTTCTGATGCCGGCATCGGAGAGCATCTATCTGCCATTTGATTTCCGGACGGTGTATGAACAGAATCGGGCATATTATGATCCGGAAGCGGAAGTGGAAGAAGGTACAGATGTGACGGATGCCTCAGTGGAAGATGCAGAAAAAATGGCTGTTTATATGGAAGGCAGGCTGTCGCAGTCGTATCAGGTCTACGCAAAAAGAAATACAGCTTATTATGAACGTCTGATCAAAGAATATGCAAGCGACGGAGGGACGTTAAAGATATATAAAAAAGAAGGAGCGGTCACAGATATTAAGATCGCAGCAGAGGCTGAAGAAGTAGATGGGGAAAAACCTAAGATTATGATCCGTATCATAGATGTCAGACGGATGCTGATGTCTTTGAGACTCAAAACATTTATGGGAACATGTTTTACGGTGACAGATCCGGTTATCAAAGAAAATAACCGATGTGTCATGATTACGGGGACAGAATTTTCGGGAGTGATGCTGATGGATGGAAAGCCGGAAAACAGTGAAGGAACACTCACCGTAGCGGCGCTTACGAGCCTTGTATTCGGTGTGAAGACCGCAGAAGAAATCTGTGCGGACGGTGATGCGGTCATGTCGGATCGAATGAAAGAAGAATTAGATAAGATCATTCCATTGTCACAGATTTATCTGAATGAAACGGTATAAAGAAGAATCTTTTGTTTTTCTTTAGAATTTTCTGAAGTCACCCTTAAGAAATACCGGATAGGATGATAATAACAGAGGAAAAAGCTGGAATTAGGAAAAGGATGAAAAATGTGATGGAGATGAATCATGTACTGGTCGTAGAAGACGACAAGGAAATCAGGGAAGGCGTGGAGATATATCTGAAGAGTCAGGGCTATGAAGTATTTCAGGCGGCTGATGGTGCAGAAGGACTGGATGTTATAGATAGGGAAGATATTCATCTGGCAATCGTGGATATCATGATGCCGGTAATGGATGGAATCTCTATGGTCGTAAAACTCAGGGAGAAGTATGATTTCCCGGTGATTTTTCTTTCTGCAAAATCAGAAGAAGTGGATAAGATCATGGGATTGAATATGGGGGCTGACGATTATGTGACAAAGCCATTTACTCCGATGGAACTGCTTGCCAGAGTCAATTCACAGCTTCGCAGATACCGCAGGTTTATGGAACGGCTGGAGGATAAGAACGAAAATTCCAGGATCCATACGATAGGCGGACTGGAAATCAATGAGGATAATGTGGAAGTCACAGTTGACGGTGAAACGGTAAAGATGACTCCGATTGAGTACAAGATCCTGCTGCTTCTGGTGAAGAGTCCGGGACGGGTATTTTCTGCGGAGGAGATCTACGAAAGGGTATGGAATGAACGTGCGGTCAATACAGATACGATCATGGTGCACGTCAGAAATATCCGCGAAAAGATAGAGTTGAATCCAAGAGAACCAAAATACTTAAAGGTGGTGTGGGGCGTTGGATACAAAATTGAAAAACAGGCGTAAACTGGGACTTTTTCTTGCTGCTGTGACGATACTTGGAGCAGCGTTTTTCATGATATATAATTATCATACGATATATAGAAAAGCAGTCAGTGAAGCGCAGAAGACTTATACAACTTCACTTTCGGACAGGGAATATCTGGAAAGCTTTCTGGAATTCAGTTATGTCCTTTATAATCAGGAGATATCATCCAAGACAGGAGAAGCAAAAATGTCTCAGGAGGAGATCAGTGATGCTGCAGAAGTATGGATGGAGGATTATGAAGCGTTATATCCATATCTGGATTACAGGATTGAGGATGGATCAGGGGCAGTCCTGGGACGAAGCACAGCGAATACCGGAAAGGGTCTGGCAGATGACAGTTTCAAAGAATATGCATTTGGTATGGTACTGACTTATGATGAACACGGAGATCTGGATGTAAAAGTTGTAAAGAGCAGTGAAAAGACAACGCAGAGTATTGCTCTCAGAAAGATTATAGATAACTGGAGTGAGACGGTTGAGGATGCCACCGGCGGCGAATTGAAGACGCCGAAGAACCGTACATATATCTATGGAATGAAGAAAAACGGAATTGAACAATATCTGAACCAATGGTACTGGTTCGGAGATGAAGCGCCGAATGATGCATGGTATATGATGCTTGCCTGCATGGCAGCGGTAGGTGTGGCAGCATGGATTCTTGCACAAAGTGATACGCTGGGGATTGGCGGCAGAAAGCTTTTTCAACAGCCGTTTGAGATTGTTTTTATCGTTGCGGTAGCAGGACTGGGACTTTTGGACAATAAGCTGAACTGGATTGTAACAAGGACGAAGGGAAGGCCCGGGGCGATGGATGCCGCAATCTGGATTGCAGCATTTGCTGTCACATACTGGGCCGCAAGCTGTGTCAGTGAAATACAGAAGACTGGTGTCAGAAAGTATGTTACAGAGCGGACGCTGTTGTGGCGTATGTGGAAAACGCTGAGGAAAGAAGCTCCGGCAGCAGCGGAAAGAGTCGGACGAGACAGCGGAAGATTGTACCGGAAAGTGAAAGAAATGGCACACAGGCTGTATCAGACCATTACAGATATCGACTTTACAGACAAAAGCAGTAAGGCAATTCTGAGGATTGTGCTTGTGAACTTTATCATTCTGGCAGTGACGAGTATTTTCTGGTTTTATGGAATTATGGCACTGATCATATATTCGGTAATTCTATACTTTATTTTGAAGAAATATTTTAATGAAATAAAGAAAAACTATCACAGACTGTTAGAAGCGACAAATGAGATTGCCGATGGAAATCTGGATGTGGAGATTGATGAAAATCTGGGGGTGTTCGAGCCGTTTAAAGAAGAGATTGAGAAGATACAGACCGGATTCAAGAAAGCAGTAGATGAAGAAGTGAAAAGCCAGCGGATGAAGACCGAACTGGTGACGAATGTCTCGCATGACCTGAAGACTCCATTGACTGCGATTATCACCTATGTGAATCTGCTGAAGATGGAACATGATCCGGAAAGACAGAAAGAATACATTGATGTACTGGATAGAAAATCACTCCGGTTAAAAGCATTGATTGAAGATTTGTTTGAAATCAGTAAAGCGAGCAGCCGTTCGGTGAACCTGAATATTATCGAGATGGATATTGTGAATCTTTTTAAACAGGTGAAATTAGAAATGGAAGAAAAGATTACAGAAGCGAATCTGGATTTCCGTCTGGATATTCCGGAGGAAAAAGTGATTGTGGCGCTGGATGGACAGAAGACATACCGGATATTCGAGAATCTGATCGGAAATGCAGTGAAATATGCAATGCCTCATACAAGAGTTTACGTGAAGATTGCTGCGGAAGAGGGTGAGGCGGTATTCCGGATGAAGAATGTATCGGCCACCGAGCTTACATTTAATCCGGAAGAGATTACGGAGCGTTTTGTCAGAGGCGATTCGGCAAGAAATACCGAAGGATCCGGACTCGGACTTGCAATTGTTAAGAGCTTTGTGGAAATTCAGAAAGGAAAGTTCTGGATCGAGACGGAAGCAGATCTTTTTAAAGCAGAGATCCGATGGAAACTGGTTGACAAAAAAGATGATATCGCATAATATATATTCTATATGAGAAAGACTTTGAACGGAAAGAGTAGCAGATGCGTTGTGTCGAAAGAGAGAAACTGTCACCGGCTGAAAGCAGTTTCCGATTACAGCTTTTGTGAAGTGCGTCCGGGAGTCGGTCCGGTGAGAAAGAAGGATAACATCATAGCCGGATCCGGGATTACACACGTTACGTGTACTGAGAGAAGAATGCGGGTAATAGAACTGTATTCTTTAAAAAGAGTGGAACCGCGGATATACTTCGTCTCTTGTGTAAAGCAGGAGACGGAGTTTTTTTGTACCAAAGCATACAGAACAGGCGGTAAACTTATAAAAAGGAGAGATCATAGATGGGCATCATATCATATGTCAATGAAGAAATTCAGGTGATACGGGAACGGGATCCTGCGATCAAGTCGAATATGGAAGTATTCCTGTATTCTAGTTTCAAAGCAATTCTTCATTACAGAATCGCACATAAGCTCTATCTGAAGAAACATTATTTTCTTGCCAGATGGGTATCGCAACGGGCAGTAAGAAAGACCGGAATCGAGATCCATCCGGGGGCAACAATAGGAAAAGGATTATTTATCGACCACGGAAGCGGAGTGATCATCGGAGAGACTGCGGAACTGGGAGATAATATTACCTTGTATCAAGGAGTCACACTTGGAGGAACCGGAAAAGAACAAGGCAAGAGACATCCGACCCTGAGAGATAATGTTATGGTGAGTGCAGGAGCAAAGGTTCTTGGTTCATTTACCATCGGAGAAAATTCCAAGATTGGAGCGGGATCGGTAGTACTGGAAGAAGTACCGCCGAATTGTACAGTTGTAGGTGTGCCGGGCAGAGTGGTTAAGATGAATGATGAGAAGATACCGAGACTCGATATGGATCAGGTGCATCTGCCGGATCCGATTTCAAATGATATCAGAGAACTGCAGGCAGATAACATAAGAATGCACAGACAGATCCAGGAGATGGAGAAACGCATGCAATGTTTAAAAGAGAATCCGATACCGGAAGAAAAAGAGGAGGAGAACGCGAAAAATGAAGATTTTTAATACAATGACAAAGAAAAAAGAAGAATTTATACCTTTGGAAGAAGGAAAGGTAAAGATGTATGTATGCGGGCCTACCGTATATAACTTTATCCATATTGGAAATGCCAGACCAATGATCGTATTCGACACGGTCAGAAGATATTTTGAATACAAAGGATATGATGTGAATTATGTATCCAACTTTACAGACGTAGACGATAAGATCATCAAAAAAGCCATCGAAGAAGGGGTGACAGCCGATGAGATTTCCAAACGTTACATTGCAGAGTGTAAAAAAGATATGGACGGTATGAATATCAAACCGGCAACCAAGAATCCGCTTGCGACGGAAGAAATCTGCGGTATGGTAGATATGATCCAGACGTTGATTGATAAAGGATTTGCATATGAGAAGAATGGTACCGTATATTACAGTACAAGAAAGTTCAAAGATTACGGTAAGCTTTCGCACAAGAATCTGGATGATCTTCGTTCGGGTGAACGTTCCCTTCTGGTATCCGGAGAAGATGAGAAAGAAGATCCACTGGATTTCGTGCTCTGGAAACCGAAAAAAGAAGGAGAGCCAGCATGGGAGTCTCCGTGGAGCGAGGGACGTCCGGGATGGCACATCGAGTGCTCAGAGATGTCTAAGAAATATCTCGGAGAGCAGATCGACATTCATGCCGGCGGAGAAGATCTTGTATTCCCACATCATGAAAATGAGATTGCGCAGAGTGAGGCTGCAAATGGCAAGGAATTTGCAAAATACTGGATGCACAATGCATTCCTTAATATTGACAACAGGAAGATGAGTAAGTCGCTTGGCAATTTCCGTACGGTACGTGAGATCAGCGAACAGTATGATCTGCAGGTACTGCGTTTCTTCATGCTGAGTGCACACTACAGAAGCCCGCTGAACTTCAGTGCAGACCTGATGGAAGCATCCAAGAATGGTCTGGAGCGTATCGTAAATGCAGCAGATAATCTGAAGTTCCTTATGGGAAATGCAAAAGCAGAAGCAATCACAGATGCAGAAGCAGAAAACTATGCAAAAACAGAAGAGTTTGTTGCAGGATTTGAAAAGGCAATGGACGATGACTTCAATACAGCAGATGCCGTAGCGGCAATCTTTGATCTTGTAAAATATATCAATACAACGGCCGGTGCAGAAAGTTCCAAAGAATATCTTCAGAAATTATTCGATTTGCTTGTGAAGTTAACAGGAGTTCTGGGACTGATCGTAGATAAGAAAGAAGAGATCCTGGACGAAGACATCGAGAAACTGATCGAGGAGCGTCAGGCAGCACGTAAGGCTAAAGACTTTGCAAGAGCCGATGCAATCCGTGATGAACTGTTAGAGAAGGGTATCATCTTAAAGGATACCAGAGAAGGAGTACAATGGAAAAGAGCGTAGAGTGGGGATTTGACACTTATATGCAGGAGATTTTCCAGATGAAAGAGGTGGATATTAAAGAATATTCACCTCTTACTTTGGCATATATCGGAGACTGCATTTATGATCTGATCATTAAATCCCTGGTGATCAATGAAGGAAACCGTCAGGTACAGAAACTGCACCAGAAGACCAGCTCTTATGTACAGGCATCCGCACAGTCGAAAATGATGCGTACGATGCAGGAATATCTGACAGAAGAAGAGCATGCCATCTATAAAAGAGGCCGCAATGCCAAGAGTGTATCGCCGGCGAAGAACCAGTCGATCACAGATTACAGACGCGCGACGGGATTCGAAGCCCTGCTTGGTTATCTGTATCTGAAAAAAGAGTGGAAAAGAATGCTGGAACTGGTTAAAATAGGTCTGGACAGTATCAAAGAACAATAAGGAGTGTCGAATATGAGTCACGATAAGAATGTACATGATAAGAAGATGCACGATAAAAAATCGTATGATAAGAAAGAAAATGAAAATATCATAGAAGGAAGAAATGCCGTCATGGAAGCATTTCGTTCCGGAAAACCGGTAGACAAGCTGTATGTACTGGACGGATGTCAGGACGGCGCAGTCAGATCCATCATCCGTGAGGCAAGAAAGCATGACACGATCCTGAACTTCGTGGAAAAGGACCGCTTAAACCAGTTGTCAGAGACCGGAAAACACCAGGGTGTGATCGCAAGTGTTGCCGCATATGAGTATGCAGAAGTAGAAGATATGTTAAAGCTTGCAGAAGAAAAAGGGGAAGATCCGTTCCTGATCATTTTGGATAATATCGAAGATCCGCACAATCTTGGTGCGATCATCCGTACCGCAAATCAGGCAGGTGCACATGGCGTGATCATTCCGAAGAGACGTGCAGTCGGACTGACGGCAACTGTGGCAAGAACTTCCGCAGGTGCGCTGAATTATACGCCGGTTGCAAAAGTAACGAATCTGGTAAAGACGATGGAAGATCTGAAGAAGAAGGGCCTGTGGTTTGTGTGTGCCGATATGGACGGCGATGTCATGTATGATGTCAATATGAAGGGGCCGATCGGTCTGGTGATCGGTAATGAAGGCGAAGGCGTGGGACGTCTGGTCAAAGACACTTGCGATTTTACCGCCAGAATCCCGATGAAAGGGGACATCGATTCCCTGAATGCATCGGTGGCAGCGGGCGTGCTTGCATATGAGATTGTGAGACAGAGGAGTGTATGACAGAGTATAAAAAATTAACAGATGAAGAACTGATACGCAGACTTCGGATGGGAGAAACGGGAATCATCGATTATCTGATGGAAAAATATAAGAATCTGGTCAGAAAAGAAGCCAATGCAATGTATCTGCTCGGCGGAGAGACAGACGACCTGATCCAGGAGGGAATGATTGGACTCTTTAAAGCGGTTCAGGACTACGATGTGGATCAGGAAGCTTCTTTCTTCAGTTTTGCAAGACTGTGTGTAACGAGACAGCTCTATTCGGCAATCGAAGCTTCGAACAGAAAGAAACACAGCCCGCTTAACAGTTATATTTCTTTGTATGAAAGAGAAGATGGCGAAGGTTCTCTGATCGATACGATGGAATCCGGACATGAGACGAATCCGGAAGAACTACTTGTCAGTCAGGAACACGCAAAGTCACTGGAAGAACGTCTGGAAAAAGATTTAAGTGAACTGGAACGCAGAGTCCTGTATCTTCATCTGATGGGAACGGATTATAAGACGATCGCAAAGCTGCTGGACCGGAGTCCGAAGACGATTGATAATGCACTTCAGAGGATCAAAGGGAAGATGCAGAAGATTCTGGAAAAGGAAAAATAGATATAATTAAAATACGATATGTCAAGAAGAAAAAAGTGTATATTTTGTAGAGTTTTTTGTATGTACAGGAAAATTACAGATTCTTATAATGATATATGCAGTAAAGGTAAAAATAGGAGGTATCGTAATGACAAAGAAAATATTAATCACCGGAGGCGCCGGTTATATCGGAAGTCACACAGCACTGGAACTTTTGAATGAAGGATATGAAGTTGTTGTATATGACAATCTGTGCAATTCATCAAAAGAATCTTTAAAGAGAGTAGAAGAGCTTTCTGGAAAGCACATTACATTTTATGAAGGAGATGTAATGGATGAAACTGCATTGAAAGCAATGATGGAAAAAGAGGGTGTAGATGCAGTGATTCACTGTGCAGCATTGAAGGCAGTCGGAGAATCTGTACAGAAGCCATTAGAGTATTACCGTAATAATATAACAGGAACCCTGACACTTATGGATGTTATGAAACAGACAGGTGTTAAGAATATCGTATTCAGCTCATCTGCAACTGTATACGGAAGTCCGGAGGAGATACCGATCACAGAAGAGTGTCCGAAGGGACAGTGCACGAATCCTTACGGATGGACAAAATCCATGATGGAACAGATCATGACGGATGTACAGAAGGCCAATCCAGATATGAATGTTATTCTTCTTCGCTATTTCAACCCGGTAGGAGCACATGAAAGTGGACGTATCGGAGAGGATCCGAAGGGAATCCCGAACAACCTGGTGCCATATATTTCACAGGTGGCAGTAGGAAAGCTTGAAAAACTCGGCGTATTCGGAGATGACTATGACACACCGGACGGAACCGGAGTCCGTGACTACATTCATGTAGTAGATCTTGCAAAAGGACACGTAAAAGCAATTAACTATATCTTCAGCAATCCGGGACTTGATGTGATCAATCTTGGAACGGGTGTTGGATATTCCGTGCTTGATATGGTAAAAGCATTCGGCAAAGCATGTGGAAAAGAGATTCCATACGAGATCAAACCAAGAAGAGCCGGAGATATCGCGATGTGTTATGCAGATCCTGCCAAGGCAGCAAGAGTGCTTGGCTGGAAGGCTGAAAAAGGACTGGACGAGATGTGTGCTGATACATGGAGATGGCAGTCACAAAATCCAAATGGATATGAAAAATAGAAATTTTTAATAAGTTTGAAATACAATTTATATGCAGGGCAGTCTTTTCGCAGGCTGCCCTGTTTTTATTGCCATGTATTCGTAAGGAGCTGCCAGTGGCAGGTCCTGTAGATACCAAAGTATGCAAGAGAAGTTGCCGGTGGCAGGTTCGGTAGATACCAAATAGAAATTCATATTTTTTGAATAGAATATCAAATGTTCATATGCATTCCCAAATGTTAAACTTTATTCATGCTAAAGAGCTGTGCAGAAAAAATGTAAGAAGGAGTAAAGAGGAATGGAAAATAACAGTAAGAGCAGTGTAGTATACCAGGGAAAGATTCCCGGAAGAGTAAAGTATACATTTGCATTTGGGGCATTGGGTAAGGATTTGATTTATGGAATGATCGCAACATTTTCGATGATCTATTTTACAGATATCATTAAAGTTGCACCGGCGTTTATTGGAACGATGTTCTTCGTGGCGAAGATCTGGGATGCGTTCAATGATCTGTTCATGGGAATGATCGTGGATAATACGAGAAGCCGTTTTGGAAAGTTTGTTCCGTGGCTTGTAATCGGAACGCTGATCAATGCGTTCGTATTTGTAACTGTATTTACAGATTTTCATCTGACAGGTGTGAAGCTTTGCGTCTTTGCGACGGTTGTATATATTTTATGGGGAATGACTTATACCATCATGGATATTCCATACTGGTCAGTGATTCCGAATCTGACTTCTGATCCACAGGAACGTGAAAAAGTATCGGTATTGCCAAGAATTTTTGCAAGTATCGGACAGTCACTGATCATTGCAGGCTTCGGTGTGCAGATTATTAAAGGACTTGGTGGTGATTACACAGGATATCACAGATTTGCACTGATCATTGCAGCAACATTTATTTTTACAATGGCTGTATGTGTGATCAATCTGCCGAAGATCCAGCATGATGTTGAGGAAAAGGACAAGATGAAATTCAAAGACATCTTTACTGTCATTAAGAAGAATGATCAGTTAAGATGGGCAGTATTACTGATTCTTTTATATAACGTGGCAATTCAGGCAATCATGGGAGTTGCAACTTATTACTTCAGTTATGTATGTAATAATGCGGGAATGTTATCTGCATTTATGATCAGTGCATCGGTTGCAGAAGTAGTCGGACTTCTGATCTTTCCGAAGGTAACAAAGGTGTTATCCAGAAAGAAAGCGTTCCTGATGGCATGTGTACTCCCGCCAATCGGGTTGATCTTATTACTGATCGTTGGTATTGCATGCCCGAATAACATTGCGCTGACAGCAGTTGCAGGTGTGATCGTTAAGACAGGAACCGGTCTGGAACTTGGATGTGCGACAGTATTCCTTGCAGATGTTGTTGATTATGGTGAGTATGTTCTTGGAACGAGAAATGAAGGAGTGGTATTCTCTTTACAGACACTGATCGTAAAACTGACCGCAGCATTTACTTCACTGGCAATCGGATTTGTACTGGAACTTACCGGATATGTACCGAATGCAGTACAGTCGCTGTCAACACAGAATTCTATCCGTGTATTGATGTGTATCGTACCGACAATCGGAGTCATTCTGGCATACATCGTATATAAGAACAAATATAAATTAAGCGATGAATTTATGAAAAAAGTAGTGGCTAAGATTAATGGCTCCGGAGAGGAAGCATAAAAGGCGAAATACATAATCATAAGGCAAGCTGGATTTTAAATTAAAATCGGCTTGCCTTATTGCTGTATACGCAGGTACATTATATAATCTAAGAATACTTAACAGGTTACAAAAGCAACAGTAAATAAATACATTGATTGAGAAGAAACAGAAGAAAGACATGAAAAATAGGTTGGAAAATGGAGAGGAACCGTGAGGATATTTAGTATTATTCTGGCAGACGATGAACAGCAGATCCTGTATGGAATGAAAAAAGGAATTGAATGGGAAAAACTTGGATTTCGTGTGGCCGGAGTGGCACAGAATGGGAAAGAAGCATTGGAACTGATGGAAGAGGTGCATCCGGATCTGGTGATCAGTGATATTAAGATGCCATTTATGGATGGACTGGAACTGGCAAAGCATATCCATGAGGATTATATGAACACGAAAGTAATCTTATTCTCCGGATGGGATGATTTTGAATATGCAAGACTCGCAATCAGTTATGGGGTATCGGAATATATTATGAAACCCATCAACTATGAGGAGATGCAGAATCTTCTTATGAAGATGCACGAAGAACTCGATAAAGAATACAATGAAAAAATGAACCGTGCCCGGTTGGAACATGCCTATATGGAGAGCCTTCCGCTTTTGCGGCAACAGTTTTTTACTCGCCTGGTAACAGAAAAAATGAATAAAAATGAGTTGCAAAGTCAGATTGATAATCTGAAGCTGGAATTTACAGATGCAGTATATTCGGTTGTTGCCATGAAAGTGGGCAGAGGGGATGAAAAGGATGTACTGAGCGAACTGGCAGTGAAGCAGACCATAAAAGAGGCATTGGAAAAGATCACACGTGTATACGAATTTGGTATGAGTGATAATGAGATATTCATTCTGGGCAGTAATAAAAAACATGATGTCGGAAGAATCACAAGGACGATTGATGAAGCAGTTGTTTTGATCGAACGTATTTTCCAAAGCAGGATTTCCTGCGGAATCAGTGTCAGCAGGGAGAAAATTGAGGATATGCCGTCATTGTATGAACAGGCACTTGAGGCACTGGATTACAATCTGGTAACGGTAGAAGAAAGTTATACGTATTATAATGACATCATGCCGGTGCAGGATGTCAAAGAAGACTGGAATACAAAAGTAGAGAATATAGGGAAAAATATCACACATTATACGGAAGAAGAGTTAAAAAGTCAGGTGGAAAGTCTGCTTGCATGGCTTCATAGGAGACAGTATTCGTTAAACGAATATCAGGTTCTGATCCTGGAAATTTCATTTTCATTCTCTAGATTTTACAAAAAATATCAGATCACATCGGATATGGAATTTGCAGGAACGAAGAAAATGGCAGTGAAGATTCTCTCGTTAAGTACAGGGGAAGAGCTGGATCACTGGCTGGTCAATTACTGTGAACTGATCCGGTCGCTGATTCAGAAAAAACAGATTGATAATAATGTCATCCTGGCGGAACATGCGCGCAAGATCGTAGAAGAGAGGTTTCCGGATCCTGACTTAAGTGTAGAGACCGTGTGTGGGGAGCTTCATGTCAGTTCATCGTATTTTTCGAAAATCTTCAAACAGGAAACAGGTGGAACATTTGTGAACTATCTGACCGGACGTCGGATGGAAGAGGCGAAAAAACTGCTTTTACAGACAGATTATAAGAGTCAGGTGATCGGAAATATGGTGGGATATCCGGAGCCGAATTATTTCAGCTATGTATTTAAGAAAAATTGTGGAATGTCTCCGGTAAAATACAGAAAACAGGGGGGAGATGCGGATGAAGGATAAAAAAGTAAGTATCCGTATTGTGTTCCCGTTCGTGATGTCTGTTTCCATTGCGGTCTGTATTATAAGCTGTATGTTTTTGTTTTCGCATTATTTTTCGGGATATTTCCAAAGAGATACTATTGAGAAAGTATCAAAACAGAAAAAAACGCTGTCCCAGGATTTAGAAGCGGAGATAGAGAATATCAATGAACTGATCAACTCGATTTATTATCAGGATATCCGGACCTATGATACGGCAACAGAAATGTTTCAAAGAGAAATGGAACAACGTATGGTGCGGGAATCAGAGGTGCTTTATAGCGCTGCAATTTACGATGCAGATGGAAGCAGTCTGTGGCATTCGGAAAAATTACCGGACAGGAATAAAGCAGAGGTAAAACAGGAAGACTGGTTTCAAAATGCACAAAAGAATATAGAGACGATTCATTACGGAGAGAAGAAACTTGTACAACCAGACAAGGCAAGATACGTTTATGAAATCAGCCGTTACATAGAATATGTGGAAAATGGCAATATGAAGTCCGGAGTACTGCTTCTGGAGTATTATACGGATTCGATAGATGAGGTATTGCTGCATTATAAGAGTCAAAAATCGGCATACTGTTACCTTTTGGATACAAACCGGCGATTACTGTATCATCCATTTGAAAAAGAGATCGTTTCGGGAATGTATCAGGAAAAAACGGTGAAAGAGGCAATGGCCTGCAAGAATTATAAAATAGAAGAGCAGAGCGGAGGAAAATGGCTGATTGAGCGCCAGCAGATTGGATATACCGGATGGAATGTGGTACTCGTAAACTCGATGTCCAGTCTGGATTTTGAAAGTTATAATCTGCACTATGTTGCATGGTTTACTCTGCTGCTGGTTGGCGTGATATTAATTTTCCTGGATATTTTACTTTTTAGAAGCTTTACGGATCCAGTTTATCGTCTGCTTCAGACGATGCAGGAATTTGGAAAAGGCAATTATGATATTAAGGCAAAAGAAGAGGGAATCGGAGAACTGAAAAATCTCAGCGCACATTTTAATATCATGGCAGATAAGCTGCAGGAACAGATGGAAGAAATCCGAAGGAACGAATGCGAGCGTCAGCAGATGGAGAAGAAGTTGCTACAGTCTCAGATTAATCCACATTTTCTGTATAACACATTGGACTCGATCATCTGGATGATACGAAGTGAGGAATATGAAGGGGCAGGAAAGATGGTATCTCTGCTTGCAAAGTTTTTCCGTATCTCTCTAAGTCAGGGAAAAGATATGATTCCGTTGGAGAAAGAATTGGAACATGCATCCAGTTATCTCGCAATTCAGAATATCCGATTTAAGGATAAATTTGAATTTCAGATAGAGGCAGATCCGGCATTGTTAAAATACTTGTGTCCGAAATTATCCATTCAGCCGCTGCTTGAAAATGCGATTTATCATGGCATGGAGGGAATGTATGAGGACGGAGAGATTACCATCCGGATCTATGATAGGGATGGAGATATTGGAATTGATGTAGCAGATAACGGACCTGGAATGACACAGGAAACCATAGATCATATCATGCACAACAAAGTAATTTCGAGCAAACGCGGATCGGGGATTGGTGTGCGGAATGTAAACGAACGGATCCAGCTGATCTACGGAGAGGATTATGGCGTAACCATCACGAGCGAACTGGATGAAGGAACGACAGCGACCATTACAATTCCAAAGATGGAGGAAACCGATGATGCAAGGTAGAAAAAAACATATATTGCTGATCCTTTTACTTCTTTTGATCGCATTTGTATCCATGCAGATGATGGCAGGCCAGAATTACACAGAGGAAAAGACGAGGATTACGGTGATCTTACCGAAAGACAGTCAGAATGAGCTGTATGGCCTGTTGGATGGAATACGAGACCAGGCTTATGATGACCATGTGAAATTGGATGTATGGTATAAAAGCAGACTGACGGAAAAAGCGTTTGATGAACTTGTGAAAGAAGAAATGGAGAATGGCTCTGAAGGGATCCTTCTTGTATATCCGGAAATGTATCTGGAGAAAAAGGAAGGTGGTTATAAGAAAAATAATCTTCTGGCAGTGACAGATACGATGCAGAGTGAGTTTAAGTATTATGCAGCTACTTTAAAAAGTAAGAAAGAACAATATCGTCTGCCGGTAGAAGATTCAGTGCTGGAGCAGGTGAGAAATGGGGAAAAACCATTCATTTATGTAGAAAATACATACAGACTTGGCTATGAAAGCATGCAGATGTTAGAAAAGAAAGGAAAGACAAAAGATATGAAGAATATTTGTCTGAAGCCGGTAAGACTGGATAAAGAAAGGATGGAAAGCGGTGAATATGATGCGCTGCTTTCAAGGTGATCGGAAGATGAAACACGGTAAAAAATGCAAGATAGATAAATACACCCTCATACTGATCGTTTTGCTCCTTCTTCTGACCGGACTTGTGATCGCATGGAAACTGCCGCAAAAAGAAGACCGGTATATACATGTCGGAATTGCAGTATATGACCGTAGCGATACATTTATGGAAAGTTATATCAGAGAACTGGAAGATAAGATAGGACAGACGAGAATACTTGGGAAAAAAGTATCTTATGAAATCTATGATGCAGAAGGGATCGGCAGCCGTCAGGAAAAACAGCTGCAGGAGATGTATGCTCAGGATTACGATGTGATGCTTGTAAATCTTGTAGAACCGGCATCGGCGGCAAGTGTACTGACTGACGCCAAAGATGCAGACATACCAGTCATCTTATTTAACAGGGAGATTGATGAAAAGGACTTGAAAATATCGAAAAATGTCTGGTATGTAGGAACGGATGCCAGAGAGGCCGGTGTGATGCAGGGGGAACTGTTGAAAGATCTCTGGAAAAAACAAAGCAGAATACTCGACTGGAATGGAAATGGAATGTTGGATTATGTACTGGTAGAAGGAGAAGAATCACATTTTGATGCAATCCGCAGAACAAGCGGATTCCTGGAAACGGGTGCAGAACTTCCGTTGAATCAGAAGGGAAATATCCTGGCTGAATGGAAGAGAGAGCTGGCTTATGAAAAGTTTGCGGCATTAGATGACGAGGCAGTACAGAACGTAGAGGCTGTTATCTGCAATAACGATGATATGGCACTTGGGGTGTATGATTATTATAAAGAAAAAAATCTGAAACTTCCAGTGATCATCGGGATTAATAACAGTGAAGAAATGCACCAGAAGATTATGTCGGGCGAAATGTATGGAACGATTGACAATAAGATGGAAGATCAGGTAATGGAAATATGCCGGCTGATGCAGGCAATTTTGAAAAAGGATACAGGATCATATCAGAAAGTGTGGTATAGTACGCCGAAGGCAATCGTTAAAGCGGAAGGAACAGAATGAAAGCAAAAGAAAAGAAGAAATAAAAAACTCTGTAAATCAATCATGATTTACAGAGCTTTTCTTTTAAGCTGCCTAGCGGAATCGAACCGCCGACCTCCGCCTTACCAAGGCGACGCTCTACCGACTGAGCCAAGGCAGCATGCATAAGTGATATGCAACATTGATACTATACAATGAATCAGGTGATTTTGTCAATACATTTTTTTGTGATATCGGGAGAAAATCAAAAGAAATATAAAGAAAACATATTGCCGGAAAATGAAAATAGGAATAGAATAGTAATTTAGAACATGGTAGACAGAAGAGGGAGAGAAACATGAAAAAGATGAAAACAATGACCGAAGGAGTGATTTGGAAAGAAATACTATTCTTTGCAATTCCACTGATTCTGGGGAATCTGTTTCAGCAGCTGTATAATACGGTGGATTCGATTATTGTAGGGAATTATGTAGGAAGCAACGCACTGGCAGCGGTCGGTTCCAGTGGGGCGATCATCAATCTGCTGATCGGTTTCTGCATAGGTGCATCAACAGGCGCAGGAGTCATCATTTCGCAGTTTTATGGGGCGAAAAATGCGGAAGGGGTAAGAAAAGCGGTACATACCACGATGGCGATCGCGCTGGCAGCAGGAGTGCTTCTGACAGTGATCGGAATTGCAGTGACACCGGTCATGCTCCGGCTGATGGGGACGCCGGATGAGGTGTTTGAACAGTCAGTAGTCTATCTGCAGGTGTATTTTGCCGGAAGCTTATTCTCGGTAGTCTATAATATGTCGGCGGGTATTCTGAATGCGGTGGGAAATTCGAGACGATCCCTGGTTTATCTGATGATCGCGGCAATTTCGAACATATTCTTGGATCTGATCATGGTTGTCGGATTAAAACTCGGAATTGTGGGTGCTGCACTGGCTACGGATATCAGTCAGCTGATTTCGTGCATTTTTATATGGGGATTTCTGATCCGGAGTGAAGAAGTATACAAACTGAAAATCAGGGAGATTCGTTGCTATGATCATCTGCTTTCTAAAATTATCCGCATTGGAATCCCGACAGGAATCCAAAATATCGTAATTTCGCTTTCAAACCTGATCGTGCAGGCAAGTGTGAACAGTTTTGGAGCGACAGTTATGGCCGGTTTTGCAGCTTATATAAAAATCGATGGATTCAATATCCTGCCGGTACTGAGTATCAGTATGGCTGCAACTACATTTGCCGGGCAGAATATTGGCGCAGGGAAAGCAGACAGGGTCAGAAAAGGAATGTACATATCCACAGCAATGGGGGCCGGGTATTCTGTGATAACCGGAATTGTGCTGTTGATATTCGCTCCGCAGGTAATCGGAGTCTTTACAACGAACCATAAGGTGGTGGAATATGGTGTATATATTATGAAATATTTCTGCCCGTTCTACTGGATGCTTGGAATCCTGCATGTGCTTGGCGGAACGATCAGAGGAACCGGCAAGACGATGCAGGCCATGATAGTATTCCTGCTATCGCTGTGCGGATTCCGTGTGATGTGGATCGCAGGAACCATGGCATGGGCAAAGAGTCTCGGCCATGTGATGATGTGCTATCCGACCTCATGGCTTTTGGGTATGCTTCTGATGCTTCTGTATGTCCGGAAAGGAAACTGGATGGTCTTAAGGAAGGAAAAGTTATAGAGAAATGCAAAAAAAGTTTGAAGACAAAAGGATGTCTTCAAACTTTTTTTGATTTATAGCTGATTATTTTTGAAGAAATCAGACATATAAAGGTCTAAAAAATAAAAAAAAGAGGTTTTTGGTGCTGAAATCATTGACAAACGACATGCTGTGATTTATTTTTTTAGATAAAGTCCAAAAAGAGGAGATTATTTATGAACAGGAATAATATGATACAGACACTTAGAAGATTTAAAGTCACATCGGGATATAAAGGATACTATTATCTTCTGGATGCTGCAGATATCATTAGCGGATTCCATACAAAAGAAGAGCCGTTTGCGACACAGAATGATATATATCCCGATAGGAGAAAAAAACGAAACCAGTTTTTATAATGTGGAACGCGGGATACGTGTAGTTGTTGATAAGTGTTGGAAAGAAGATAAAGAACTTATGATGGAGATCCTTGGTTACCATGCGATCAAGTGTCCGAGTAATTCGGAATTTCTGGATGCATTTACATTTTTTTGCGAAAACCGGTAAAAGAGGTATCTTCCCTTGTTTCATTATATTTTTTATGATAAGATAATGTGCATAATGTATAGTTAAAACCTAAGGAGGACACCATGGGAGAAGAAACAACAGTTTCCAAAAATTTTATTGAACAGGAAATAGATAAAGATCTTGCAGAAGGAGTGTACAGTGAAGTGTGTACGAGATTTCCGCCGGAACCGAACGGATATCTGCATATCGGACATGCGAAGTCGATTCTTCTGAATTCAGGACTTGCAAAGAAATATAATGGAACCTTTCATTTAAGATTTGACGATACGAACCCGATGAAAGAAGATATGGAATTCGTAGAGTCCATCAAAGAAGATGTAAAATGGCTGGGTGCCGACTGGGGAGATCATCTTTATTTTGCATCAGATTATTTTGATCAGATGTATGAGTGTGCAGTAAAGCTGATCAAAAAAGGAAAGGCATTCGTCTGTGATCTGACAGCGGAAGAAATGCGTGAATACCGCGGAACCCTGACAGAGCCGGGAAAGAACAGTCCGTATCGTGACCGTCCGGTAGAAGAGAACCTAAGACTTTTCGAAGAAATGAAAGACGGTAAGTATCAGGATGGAGAGAAAGTTCTGCGTGCAAAGATTGATATGGCATCGCCGAATATCAACATGCGTGATCCGATCATCTACCGTGTGGCACATATGACACATCACAATACAGGAGATAAATGGTGCATTTATCCAATGTATGACTTTGCACATCCAATTGAAGATGCGATCGAGCACATTACACATTCTATCTGTACACTGGAATTTGAAGATCACAGACCATTATATGACTGGGTTGTAAAAGAGTGTGAATTTGATCCGGCACCGAGACAGATCGAATTCTCAAAGCTGTATCTGACAAATGTTGTTACGGGTAAGAGATATATCAAGAAGCTGGTTATGGATGGTGTTGTAGATGGATGGGATGATCCGAGACTTGTATCGATCGCAGCTCTCAGAAGAAGAGGATTTACACCGGAATCCATCAAGATGTTCGTTGAAATGTGCGGAGTATCCAAGAGCCAGAGTTCTGTAGATTATGCAATGCTGGAGTATTGTATCCGTGAAGATCTGAAGATGAAGAAGCCTCGTATGATGGCAGTCCTGGATCCGATCAAACTGGTGATCGACAACTATCCGGAAGGAGAAGTGGAATATCTGGATGTAGAGAACAATCTGGAGAATCCGGAACTTGGTGTGAGAAAAGTGCCGTTTGGACGTGAACTTTACATTGAGCGTAATGACTTTATGATTGATCCTCCGAAGAAGTATTTCCGCCTTTTCCCTGGAAACGAAGTACGTCTAATGCATGCATATTTTGTGAAATGTGTCAGCTATGAGACGGATGCAGAAGGAAATGTAACGGTGGTACATTGTACGTATGATCCAGAGACAAAATGCGGAACCGGGTTTACCGGACGTAAGGTAAAAGGAACGATCCACTGGGTAAGTGCACCACAGGCTAAGAAAGCAGAAGTCAGATTATATGAGAACCTGATCGATGAAGAGAAGGGAGTATATAATAAAGAAGATGGATCGCTGAACCTGAACCCGGATTCCTTACAGATTTTAAAAGAGTGCTATGTGGAAGACAGCTTTAACGAAGCAGGTCCGTGTGACAGCTTCCAGTTTGTGAGAAATGGATATTTCTGTATTGATTCGAAAGACTCCACACCGGAAAATCTGGTGTTTAACCGTATTGTATCTCTGAAGAGTTCTTTTAAACTGCCAAAGAAATAAACGGGTGCAAAATAAAAAATGAATGAATTAACGATAAATCTTAACAGTCGTTCGAAGAAGCCGCTGTATGAGCAGATTTATGATCATATCAAGTCTGATATCCAGAACGGGAGACTCCGCTATGGGGAGAAACTCCCGTCTACCAGGGCTTTGTCCAAGCATCTGGAAGTCAGCCGCAGTACGGTTGAACTGGCATATGAACAGTTATTATCAGAAGGATATATCGAGTCTGCACCATACCGCGGTTTTTTTGTGGCTCAGATTGATGAATTATATCAACTGAAAAAAGAAGAAAAAAAGCCGGAACGTAAGAGAAAAAAGAAAAGAATATACCGCTATGATTTCACACCGAACGGAGTAGATCTTAACAGTTTTCCATATAATGTCTGGAGAAAACTCTCGAAAGATATTTTGCTGGATGACAGGACGGAGTTGTTCCGCTCAGGAGATCCGCAAGGTGAATATGGATTCCGGGGAGCCATCTGCAATTATCTGTATCAGGCACGAGGCGTGGACTGTTCTCCGGAGCAGATCGTGATCGGAGCGGGAAGTGATTATATTCTGATACTGCTTAGTATGATTCTTGGAAAAGAACATACTATTGCATTTGAAGATCCTACATATAAGCAGGCATATAGAGTGATTCAGACACTTGGATATGAGACTGTGCCGGTTACAATGGATCACAATGGAATGAGAATATCAGAGCTGGAAGATTCAGAGGCAGATATTGCATATGTCACACCGTCGCATCAGTATCCGACAGGAATCGTTATGCCGATCAAAAGAAGAATGGAGCTTCTGAAGTGGGCATACGGGAAGGAAGGCAGATATATCATAGAAGACGACTATGACAGTGAATTCCGCTACAAAGGGAAACCGATCCCGGCTCTGCAGGGATATGATGCAGAAGATAAAGTTATCTATCTGGGAACTTTTTCAAAATCCATTGCACCGGCTATTCGTCTGAGTTATATGGTACTGCCGAAATCGCTCCTGGATGTGTATCGGACAAATGTGAACTTTATCAACTCGACTGTTTCAAAGGTGGATCAGATGATCGTACAACATTTTATCGAAGATGGTTATTACGAACGTCATTTGAATAAGACAAGAGCTCTGTATAAAAACAGGCATGATGTTCTGATCGATGCACTGAAGCCTCTGGCAGATATCTGTGCGATATCGGGAGAGCATGCGGGAGTACATATCCTGCTGACATTCGAAAAGAGATGGAACGAAAATGAGCTGATCGAACGGGCAAAAAAAGAGGATATCCGTGTATATGGACTTTCGGATTACAGGATCAGGAAAGATACAGATGAGCGGGCAACGATTCTTTTGGGATATGCGAATATGAATGAAGAGGATATCAAAGAAGCAGTGGGGATATTGAACAGGTGCTGGAGAAGATAAAAGAGCAGTAAGCAATGTAAAATAAGAAAATAATTTACATTGTTTACTGCTCTTTTGTATAGCTGCAGTCTGAATTCAGTCTGTTTCTTCTGTTTCGTCTGTTTCTTCCGGAGAAACTTTTCCTGCGTTCAGATCAACGTATTCTCGGTCGACCGGTTGAAGATCATTGTCAAGATCAAAATCTTCATCTTCAAAGTCATCGTTAAAATCTTCGCCCTCATCTTTTTTAGACTTTTTAAAATAATAAACAAGACCTGCAGCGGCACTGCCGATTGCAGCAAGACCTAATAATTTTTTTATCCATTTTGCCATGATTGTATGACTCCTTTCCATTCTTTCCCTTATCATAGCACATATTATATGTATTTTTCTATTAAATTAAAATAAATTATCTGAAAGTTGAGAAGAAAATGAAAATATGATACACTGTATAACATATCCCGGCGGTACAGAGCATGAGAAAATGGCGTACATTATTAGGAACAAAGTGGATGTACAGCCCGGGATAAAGGAGAGAAAAAGTATGAAAGAACAAAGCACAAAGGCTGTTGCAAAGAAGAAATTCTTTAAAATGGTATTCAGCCGTGCCGGAATTTTTGTGATACTGATATTGGTACAGATGCTGATTTTTCTAGGCATTCCATACTATCTGAAAGAATATGCAACATTTATATACAGTGTGATGTCTCTGATGGAGATTATAGTTCTTGTGTATATTATTAATACAGAGGGAAATCCGGCGTTCAAGCTGTCATGGATTCTGTGTGTGATGGCAGTACCGGTTGTCGGGACGATATTTTACATCTATGTACATCTGCAGCTGGAAACACGGTTTGTACAGAACCGCCTGGCGGCATTGCGTATGGAGACGGAACCTTACATGGATCAGGATCAGAAGATCACAGATGCACTCTGGGAGGGAAAATCTGCAAATGCACAGCTGTCGTATTATCTGTCGCATCAACTGGGATTTCCGACTTACAGGAATACCGAAGCCGAATATTTTCCGGTTGGAGAAGCCAAATTCGCATCCATGATAAAAGAACTGGAAAAGGCGGAAAAGTTTATTTTCATGGAGTACTTCATCGTAGAAGAAGGTATCATGTGGAATACGATCCTTGAGATCCTGAAACGGAAAGCAGCGGAAGGTGTGGAAGTCCGGTTCATGTATGACGGAATGTGTGCATTTGACCTGCTGCCGTACAGCTATCCGAAGAAACTTCAGAAATACGGTATCAACTGCAAGATGTCGAATAAGATCCGGCCATTTGTTTCGACGATACAGAACAACCGCGACCACAGAAAGATCTGCGTGATCGATGGACAGGTGGGATATGTAGGAGGCGTGAATCTTGCTGATGAGTATATCAATGAGAAGGAACGGTTCGGACACTGGAAGGATACGGCGGTACTGTTAAGAGGTGATGCTGTCCAGAGCCTGACGATGATATTTCTGCAGATGTGGGATGTGGATATGCGGGGCGTGGAGCCTTATGGAAAATATCTGACCAAAAAAGCGGATACATTGAATGAAAAACTGGGATATGTGATTCCATATGCAGACAGCCCGTTTGATCATGAAAATGTAGGAGAAGAAGTATATTTCCATATTTTGAACCATGCAAAAAAATATGTGCATATCATGACCCCTTATCTGATCCTGGATAACGAGATGCTTACGACACTGATCCGTGCGGCGAAAAGTGGTATTGAGGTGATCATCATCATGCCGCATATTCCGGATAAGTGGTATGCATTTGCTGTGGCAAAGACCTATTATAAGGAACTGATCGAGGGCGGGGTACAGATCTATGAGTATACACCTGGATTTGTACATGCAAAAATATTTGTATCCGATGATGATACGGCAACGGTAGGAAGTATCAATCTGGATTTCAGAAGCCTGTATCTGCATTTTGAGAATGGCGTGTTTATCTACGATAATCCTGAAGTGCAGAAAGTAGAAGATGATTTTCAGAATACGCTGGCAAAATGTCATAAGGTTACGGTGACGGAAGTGAGAAACAGAGGAATTCTGATGAAGATGGCGGGACAGATATTAAGACTGGTTGCGCCGCTAATGTAGAAAACAGAGGAAATCCTGTGGATTTTATGTAAAAATGTTGTTGAACCAAGGTAAAATGTATAGTATAATGCTTAGGGTGGTTTGATTAGATCCGCTAAAGAAGACTGATAAGTCATGTTAATATCGCAGGAGGAATGGATATGGTTAAAGCAGTAGTCGGTGCCAACTGGGGCGACGAAGGAAAAGGTAAGATTACAGATATGCTGGCTGAACAGGCTGATATTATCGTAAGATTCCAGGGAGGCGCGAATGCAGGTCATACAATTATCAATGATTATGGAAAGTTTGCATTACACACACTTCCATCAGGAGTATTTTACGATCATACGACAAGTATTATCGGAAACGGTGTAGCACTGGATGTGCCGGTATTATTTAAAGAAGTACAGTCTATCATCGATCAGGGAGTTCCGATGCCGAAGATTCTGGTATCTGACAGAGCTCAGATGGTAATGTCTTATCATAAGAATTTTGATGCATACGAAGAGGAAAGACTGGGAGGAAAATCTTTCGGTTCTACAAAATCAGGTATCGCACCATTCTACTCAGACAAATATGCAAAGATCGGATTCCAGGTCAGTGAGCTGTTTGATGATGAACTGTTAAAAGAAAAAGTTGTTCGCGTAGCAGAGCAGAAGAATGTATTACTGGAGCATCTTTATCATAAACCATTGATCAATCCTGATGATTTATATAATGAACTTCAAGAATATAAGAAGATGGTTGAGCCATTCGTATGTAATACTTCTCTTTTCCTGAACAATGCGCTCAAAGAAGGAAAAGAAGTATTGTTAGAGGGACAGCTTGGATCACTGAAGGATCCGGATCACGGAATCTACCCAATGGTTACTTCATCTTCTACACTGGCAGGATACGGAGCGATCGGAGCAGGAATCCCTCCGTATGAGATCAAGAAGATCGTAACAGTATGTAAAGCATATTCAAGTGCAGTAGGAGCCGGAGCATTCGTAAGCGAGATCTTTGGTGACGAAGCAGACGAGTTAAGACGCCGCGGTGGTGATGGCGGAGAATTCGGAGCAACAACCGGACGTCCGAGAAGAATGGGATGGTTTGACTGTGTGGCTTCCAAGTATGGATGCAGAATGCAGGGAACAACAGACGTTGCATTTACAGTATTAGATGTACTCGGATATCTGGATGAGATTCCGGTATGCGTAGGATATGATATCGACGGAGAAGTAACAACAGACTTCCCTACTACACATCTGTTAGAGAAGGCAAAACCGGTTCTTAAGACACTTCCGGGATGGAAATGTGATATCCGTGGAATCAAGAAATACGAAGACCTTCCGGAAAACTGCAGAAATTATATCGAGTTTATAGAAGAACAGATCGGATACCCGATCACAATGGTATCCAATGGTCCGGAAAGACACGATATCATCTACAGAGAGTCTGAACTTTCAAAATAGAATAGAGTATTTAAGAAAATACAGATAAGCAGGATAAAGACAGGGACAGAACACAAAAGTGTTTTATCCCTGTCTTTTTGTGGCGTAAATTATGTTTTCTTTAAGAAAAATCTTATGGTTTATTCAGAAATTTTCCACAACGACGACACATTCCATGCATATAATGAAACCATCGTAAATATAATAATAACGTCGGTGTAATCAGATACCAGAGACGCAAGAGGGGAAAAATAATCAAGATGGAGGTATGCACTATGAATACAAGAGACTGGACAAAAGAGGAAGCAGAAGTTATTTCAATGGAAGAATACCTTGCAAAAAGAAAGAAAATCAGAGAAGATGAAAGAAAACATAAGAAAAAAGGCTCAGACGATCGTGAAGAAAGTCTGATGCCCTTTGAGTTCTACATGGTATCATCACTTGCATGGTCGTGAGACGAAGAAGACTTGGATGCGTTGTCCGGGATGTGCCTGTGGAGGCTGTCTGTCGGATCATCAGATGGAATATCATGCTGTGTGAGTTTGAACACAAGCATGTAACCATAGAGCAATACCGGCAGCACGATCGTACATGCGACAGATGCCCAGAGAAGATCAATGGAATGAGGACTTCCGATCAAGGCAAATATTAATGTACTGAGATACATACCGAATAATAAAACCGCAGCAATGAGTGCCAGGATACGTTTTGCATTTTTCATAATAATCATCCTTTACAATGAATCAAGACTTTAGTATATTATATAGAGAGCAGTGAAAAATTGCAAATGAATATCGTACAAAGGAGTATAGAAATATGAGCACATTATATCAGCAGTGGCAGAACATCGCTTATGATGAGACTGCAGACAGAAGTCAGTTGGAAAAATTCTGGGGAACATATTTCCAGATTGAGAAAGAGATTTACGAAAAGCTTCTTTCTAATCCGGATGAAGCAGTGAAAGGGACCGTAAAAGAACTGGCTGAGAAATTCGGACAGGAAGTTCTGACTATGATTGGTTTCCTCGATGGAATCAATGAAAGTCTTCTGATCGAACAGGATCTGGATGCAGTAGAAGAAGATACGGTGGTAAGCCTTGCATTTGATAAAGAAAGACTGTATAAGAACATGGTAGCAGCGAAAGCTGACTGGCTGTATGAGCTTCCACAGTGGAAAGAAATCTTCTCTGAAGAAGAATTAAAGAAATTCTATAAAGAGCAGAAAGAATCTACAACAATTCGTAAACCGAAAAAAATCGGAAGAAATGATCCATGTCCGTGCGGATCAGGTAAAAAATACAAAAAATGCTGTGGCAGATAATTTTTCTGGCAGCAGGTATTCTGAGTCTCATTTATTACGGTGCGATCTGTATCGCACTGAAAAAATGGGACTCTACTTTTTCCAGATTTTGGCTGGTATGCGGAAGTATCGGAATTGCAGGAAGTGTTCTGATCCGTTTATATGGAATGCCGTGGATAGTAGAATTGCTGATCGGTATCACGGTGTGCCTTCTTTTGCTTGCAGAGATGAAGATCATAACAGGAATGTGCGGAAAACCTTTGGAAAAAGGAGCAACGGGAACCGGTAGAAGATGGATCATTGTACTGGGAGCACAGGTGAGAGGAAGGAAAATTACGGATTCATTGAAACGAAGACTGGATTGTGCATTAGCCTATCTGACAGAACATCCGGATGTGCATGTGATCGTCTCCGGCGGACAGGGGAAAGATGAAGAAGTCACAGAAGCATATGCGATGGCACAGTATCTGGAGAATGCAGGGATTGACCGTGAACGGATCGTGCAGGAAGATGTGTCGGTAAATACACTGGAGAATCTGAAATTTTCCAGAAAACTTATTGAAAATGCAGATACACCGGTCGGGATTGTCTCAAATAATTTTCATGTATATCGCGGATGCAGGTATGCAAAACATGCAGGATTTAAGAATCCGTTTCCGATAGCGGCGAGCTGCCATCCGTTATTATTTCCGAATTATTTTGTGCGGGAATGTTTTGCAGTCTGGAAACTGTGGTTGAAAAAATATTGACAAAGTAAAACCGCGTGTTATAATGAGAGCGTATGAAAACACGTTGAAGAGAAGAGTAAGCTGGGAAAGAAATACCAGAGAGAGAAGCCACAGGCTGAAAGCTTCTTGTTTTGGAACCTTCTGAAAACTACCTCTGAGTGGCTGAAAAACAGTCCGGTGATTCCGTTATCGTCATAATTAAGAGGTTCTGACATAAGAAGTCTTGAAGATAGAGAATTTGAAGTGTCAGTTCAAACAGGGTGGAACCGCGAGATAATTCGTCCCTTACAGCAATTGCCTGTAAGGGACTTTTTTTATCACTATATAAAAAACAAAAAGAGAGGACATGATAATTATGAAAATCACATTAAAAGATGGATCTTTCAAAGAGTATGAAGGAAGTATGTCAGTGCTGGATATTACAAAAGATATCAGCGAAGGTCTGGCAAGAGTGGCAACTTCCGCGAGAGTAAATGGTGAAGTGGTAGATCTCAGACATGTTGTAGATGAAGATTGTGAACTGGAGATACTTACATTTGATAACGAAGAAGGAAAGGGTGCTTTCTGGCATACCACATCCCATATTATGGCACAGGCAATCAAACGTCTGTATCCGGATACAAAGCTTGCAATCGGACCGTCGATCGAGAATGGATTCTACTATGATGTAGACCGTGAGACACCATTCGCAGCAGAAGATCTTGAAAAGATTGAAAAAGAGATGAAAAAGATCGTTAAAGAAGCTCTTCCGATCGAAAGATTTACAAAGACAAGAGAAGATGCAATCGCATATTTCAAAGAAAAAGATGAACCATACAAAGTTGAATTGATCGAAGACCTTCCGGAAGGAGAAGAGATCAGCTTCTATCAGCAGGGAGAATTTGTTGATTTATGTGCCGGACCACACCTGATGACAACAAAGCCGGTAAAAGCATTTAAACTTACAAGCCTTGCAGGTGCTTACTGGAGAGGCAGCGAGAAGAATAAGATGCTCACAAGAATCTACGGTATCTCTTATCCTAAGAAGGCACAGTTAGATGAATATCTGACAATGCTTGAGGAAGCAAAAAAACGTGACCACAGAAAACTCGGCAAAGAACTTGGACTTTTCATGATGTGTGAAGAAGGTCCGGGATTCCCGTTCTTCCTTCCAAAGGGAATGGTACTTAAGAATACATTACTTGATTACTGGCGAGAATTGCACAAAAAAGCAGGTTATGTAGAAGTATCTACCCCGGTGATCTTAAGCAGACACCTCTGGGAGACATCCGGTCACTGGGATCACTATAAAGAAAATATGTATACAACACAGATTGACGGAGAAGACTTTGCGATCAAGCCTATGAACTGTCCGGGCGGAATGCTTGTATACAAAGCTGAGCCACGTTCATATAAAGATCTTCCGCTTCGTGTCGGAGAGCTCGGACTGGTTCACCGTCATGAAAAATCAGGACAATTACATGGTCTGATGCGTGTGCGCTGTTTCACACAGGATGATGCACATATCTTTATGATGCCGGAACAGATTCGTGATGAGATCAAAGGTGTTGTAGCGCTGATCGATGAAGTATATCAGCTGTTCGGATTCAAATATCATGTAGAACTTTCTACACGTCCGGAAGACAGCATGGGAAGCGACGAAGATTGGGAACTTGCAACAGAAGGTCTTCGCGGCGCACTGAATGACCTTGGTCTTGACTATGTGGTAAATGAAGGAGACGGAGCATTCTACGGACCAAAGATTGATTTCCATCTGACAGACTCTATCGGAAGAACATGGCAGTGCGGAACGATCCAGCTTGATATGCAGCTTCCACAGAGATTTGAACTGGAATATACAGGTGCAGACGGAGAGAAACACCGTCCGATCATGATCCACCGTGTAGCATTTGGATCTATCGAGAGATTTATCGGAATCCTGATCGAACATTTTGCGGGAGCATTCCCTACATGGCTTGCACCGGTACAGGTTAAGGTGCTTCCAATCTCAGATAAACATCTGGAATACGGTCAGAAAGTACTGGAGACATTAAATGCAGCAGGTATCCGTGCAGAGATTGATACACGTGCGGAAAAGATCGGTTATAAGATCCGTGAGGCTCAGATGCAGAAGATTCCATACATGCTTGTAGTAGGAGCAAAAGAAGAAGAAGAAAATCTGGTATCCGTAAGAAGCAGATTTGCAGGAGATGAAGGACAGAAGAGTCTGGATGCGTTCGTAGCATCTGTTGCAGAAGAGATCGAAACAAGAGAAAGACGAGAAGTTGTAAAAGAAGAAAACTAATTTATTTTTACAAATGTATAAGAAATAAAAAGAACTGGCATAATATATCTTGTATTTGAAAGGAGGATATATTATGCCAGATTTACGATGTACCGTACAGACCTGTACACACAATCAGAATTATTACTGTAATCTTGACAGTATCGTGGTAGGAGGAAATTCCGCAAAGAAAGCTGCCGAGACAAGCTGTGACAGCTTTGAAGCGAGAAAAGGCGGAAGTGCCTATGCGGATGCATACTCGAATATGGAAGGAAAAGAGGCGTCGGCAAAGAGCAGTGTAGACTGTAAGGCAACAGAATGCATGTATAATAAAGCCTGCCAGTGCCATGCCGGAAAGATCAGTGTAGAAGGCGGAAATGCCTGTCATTGCGGCGAGACAGAGTGTGCAACATTCAAGTGTGGATGTGCATAAGATAAGGCAGATGCCGGATACCGGCTTTGACGGATAGAGTGGCCGGGCGGAAATAAAAAAGATCAGAACATAAGTTTTTATAAAAGTTTTATAGAAACAATTGTTCTGATCCTTTTTTGTCGGTTGACGTAAATTTACGGCAAGGGTATAATAATTTTATATGCGAAACAGGCAGGAAAGAAGAGGAGTTTATGAGCAAAGAAGAAAATACATATTATAAAGACCGTCCTAGTTTTGGGAGAAAGGGTCCATCCAAATTAAGACAGCAATTCAACCGCGGAATGACATATTTCCTGGTGATCGTTGCATGTATTCTAGTCTATTTTGCAATGCTGCGTGTGACAGCAATTTCAGATACGGTATTAAAGATACTGTCTATCCTGAAGCCGGTGCTGTATGGATGCGGAATCGCATATCTGTTGAATCCGATCGTGAGAACGGTAGATGCATATCTGGTGCCGGTTCTGGAAAAACATATGAAGAAAGAAAAAGCGAAGACGGTATCAAGATGTGCAGGAGTGATTCTGGCATTGGTCGTACTGATCACCATTGTAACAACGCTTATCAATATGCTGATCCCGGAACTGATCACAAGTATCCGGAATCTGATCTTTACGCTTCCGGCTCAGATCAACCAGCTGGTGAAGCAGATGAATCATATACAACTGGATGATTCGACGATGACGACAATGTTGAAGAATGCGATGAACGAGGCATCTACAAGCCTTCAGAACTGGATGCGTACGGATCTTCTGAACAAAGTAAATGAAGTGATGACCCATCTGACGGTTGGATTATATACACTGGTTATGGAATTGTTCCATGCAGTAATCGGAGTGATCGTATCGGTGTATATTTTGTTCGGCAAAGAGACATTTATTAATCAGAGTAAGAAAGCGACATATGCGATCTTTCCGACAGAACGTGCCAACCTGTTGATTCATATTGCAGTAAAGACAAATGAGATATTCGGGGGATTTATCATTGGTAAGATCATTGATTCTATCATTATCGGAATCCTGTGCTTTATTGGTACATCACTTTTGAATATGCCGTATGCAATGCTTGTCAGCGTGATCGTGGGTATGACGAATGTAATTCCGTTCTTCGGACCATATATCGGAGCAATTCCGAGTGCGGTTCTGATCGCACTTGCAGATCCGATGAAAGGAGTCTATTTTCTGATCTTCATCTTGTTGCTGCAGCAGTTTGACGGAAATATACTGGGACCGAAGATTCTTGGAAATTCTACCGGGCTGTCCGCATTCTGGGTAATTGTATCGATCCTTCTCGGAGGAGGCTTATTTGGAATTCTCGGAATGTTATTCGGAGTGCCGGCGTTTGCAGTCATTTATTATATTGTAAAACTTTTTCTGGATAATCAGTTGGAGAAAAAGAAATTGCCGACAGAGTCAGAATGCTATAACGGAGATAGTTATGTAGATAATGATGGGACATATTTTCAGAAAAAAGATAATATGACCGAGAATGAAGAACAGAAGACAGAAGAAAATAAAAAGGAAAAAGAGGAATAAATTATGCCGATCAGAGTGCAGAATGATCTCCCGGTCAAGGAGATATTAGAGAGTGAAAATATATTTGTGATGGATGAACACCGTGCAATGCATCAGGATATCCGTCCGATCAAGATCGGACTTCTAAACCTGATGCCATTAAAAGAGGAGACAGAACTGCAGATATTACGTTCGTTGTCTAATACACCGCTTCAGGTAGATGTGACATTTGTTGCGGTTGCTTCACATCAGTCGAAGAACACTTCAGTGAGTCACCTGAACAAATTCTATCAGAAATTTGATGAGATCAAGGATAAAAAATTTGACGGATTTATCATTACCGGAGCACCGGTAGAGCAGATGCCGTTCGAAGAAGTGGATTACTGGGATGAACTGACCCGTATTATGGACTGGACCAAGACGAATGTAGTATCCACACTGCATCTTTGCTGGGGAGCGCAGGCAGGCATGTATTATCATTACGGAATTGACAAGGTCCAATTAGATAAGAAGGCGTTCGGTCTCTTCTGGCATAAAGTGCTGAACCGGAAAATTCCGCTGGTACGTGGATTTGATGATGTATTTCTGGCACCACATTCCCGTCATACAGAGACACCACTGGATAAAGTGCATGCGGATGAGAGGATTACGGTTCTGGCGGAATCTGACGAAGTAGGTCTGTTCCTTGCCATGGCACAGAATGGGCGCCAGATCTTTGTGATGGGACATCCGGAATATGACCGTATAACATTGGACGGTGAGTATAAACGGGACAAAAGTAAGGGACTTCCGATCGAACTCCCGAAGAATTATTATCGGGATGATGATCCGGAGAAAGGACCGCTGCTTACATGGAGAGCGACAGCGAATAACCTGTATACGAATTGGTTGAATTATTACGTATATCAGGCTACGCCGTATGACCTAGAGGGGACGCCGGATTTTACCTGGAAATAGGGCGTGATTGAAAAAAAGTAAAAAACTTCTTGACAAAACAACTTTGATACAGTAAAGTATAACCATAACAAAGCAAACCGTTGAAAAAGAGAAGTAGCTTATACGATGACATCCAAGAGAGCAGCAGGTGGTGAGATTGCTGTATGAAGTTGATAAGTGAATGGACTTTTGAGGGCAGTCTGAAATCAAGAACTTGTATTCATCAATCGTTTGAGAAAGTATGGCTTGTCGGGAACCGAACCCGTTATCAATCAGGAGTGTATGTTAGTACATGAGAAAGTGGACGATTCGTCAATTTGAGTGGTACCGCGATAATAATAGATATTATTACCGTCTCAAACCTTAAGGTTTGGGGCGGTTTTCTTTTTTGTCGGAGATGGTATGGCAGACGGTAATCGGTGAAAGATTTTCTCTCCTAACAACTACAGAGAACTGGCAATTGGGATCTGTGGACAACAATAATATTTTATACAGAAAAAGGAGAAAAAGATTATGAAAAAGAAAATGGTAACAGTATTATTAACAGCGGCAATGGTAACAGCAATGGCAGCAGGATGCGGCAGTTCATCCGGTTCCGAAAGTGATAAGAAAGAATCTTATACCATCGGAATTGAACAGTTTGCAGAACATGGTTCCCTTGATAACTGCAGGGAAGGTTTCTTAAAAGGACTGGAAGCAGAAGGAATCAAAGAAGGCGACAACCTGACCGTAAAATACAAAAATGCGGCAGCGGATATGGGAACTGCAAAACAGATTTCCGACAGTCTGGTATCTGATAAAGTAGACCTGGTATGTGCGATCGCAACACCAAGTGCACAGAGTGCATATAACGCAGCAATGAAAGCTGACATTCCGGTCATTTACACTGCAGTTACAGATCCTGTAGCAGCAGAACTCGCAGACAAAGATGGAAAACCGGTAGGAGAAGTGACCGGAACATCAGATAAACTTCCGGTTGAAGAACAGCTTAAAATGATTCGTGAGATGCTTCCGGATGCTAAGAAGATTGGCATCATGTATACTACAAGCGAAGCAAATTCTGTATCGGCGATCAAAGAATACAAAAGTCTGGTTAAGAAATATGATTTCGAACTGGTAGAAAAGGGAATCACAACAACAGCGGATGTATCTCTTGCAACGGATGATCTGTTAAGCAAAGTAGACTGTATTACCAATCTGACTGATAACACAGTTGTAGCATCACTTCCAACTATCCTGGATAAAGCAAATGAAAAGAAGATTCCGGTATTCGGAAGTGAGATCGAGCAGGTGAAGATCGGATGCCTTGCAGCTGAAGGAATTGATTATATTGCACTTGGAAAGCAGACTGGTAAGATGGCGGCGAAAGTATTAAAAGGCGAAGCAAAAGCTTCTGAGCAGAATTTTGAAACTATCACAGAACCTGGATTCTATGTAAATAACAAAGTAGCAGAGGATCTTGGAATCACAGTACCGGAAGATCTTGCAAATAGCGCAGTAGAAAGCTTTGGGGACGGGAATTAGGAGGCATTTTTCATGAGTTTCATTACATCGATATTAGAACAGGGATTGATCTATGGAATCCTGGCATTGGGGATTTATATCACATATAAAATATTAGACTTTCCCGATCTTACGGTGGATGGAAGTTTTCCTCTGGGAGCAGCGATCACAGCTGCCCTCCTTACAAGAGGAATGAATCCATACATCACGCTGGTTCTTTCATTTCTGGCCGGAGCAGTTGCGGGAATCTGTACCGGACTGATCCATGTGAAGTGTAAAGTCAGAGATCTTCTTTCAGGAATCATAATGATGACGGCATTGTGGACGATCAATCTGTATATAGCAGGAACGGCGAATGTGCCATTATTCTCACAGAAGACTATTTTTAACAATGATCTGATGGAGAAGATCATTCCGGATGTACTTGCACCATATGCGACATTGATCATCGTTCTGGTGCTTGCATTGATCTGTAAAGTATTGCTTGATCTTTATCTGAATACGAAGTCCGGATTCCTGTTAAGAGCCGTTGGGGATAACGATGTACTGGTTGTATCTCTCGCAAAAGACAAGGGCAATATCAAGATCCTTGGACTTGCAATTTCAAATGGTCTGGTAGCATTGGCCGGATGTATATTTGCACAGGAAGAGAGAGTATTTGAAATTTCTATGGGAACCGGAGCTATGGTCATAGGACTGGCAAGTGTAATTATCGGAACCAGTATTTTCCGTAAACTGACACTGCTGCACACAACGACAGCAGTCCTGATCGGATCGGTTATTTATAAAGCATGCGTTGCCGTTGCACTACGCAATTTCGATCCGCAGGCCATGAAACTGGTAACGGCAGTCCTGTTCCTGGTTGTGCTTATCATCAGTATGGACAGAAAGAAGAAGGTGAACACCAATGCTTGAGTTAAAAGGAATTCATAAATATTACAATCCGGGTACCGTGAATGAGATGTGCTTATTTCAGGACTTCAACCTGACGATTGACAAAGGAGAATTCGTCTCTGTCGTGGGAAGTAATGGTTCCGGAAAGACTTCCATGTTGAATATTATCTGCGGAAGTATCCCGGTGGAGGGTGGACAGATACTGATCAATGGATCCGATATCACAAAACAGAAAGAATATAAGAGAAACCAAAGAATCGGCCGTGTCTATCAGAACCCGGCAATGGGAACATGTCCAACAATGACGATTTTGGAAAATATGTCTCTGGCAGACAATAAAGGAAAGGTATTCGGTCTTTCCAGAGGAACGAACAAAGCAAGGATAGATTATTACCGGGAGCAGTTAAGCCAGCTCGGACTGGGACTGGAAGATAAGATGGATGTAAAAGTCGGCGCATTGTCCGGCGGGCAGCGTCAGGCAATGGCACTTCTGATGTCTACCATGACACCGATCGAGTTTCTGATCCTGGATGAACATACAGCGGCACTGGATCCGAAGACAGCAGAACTGATCATGGAACTGACAGATAAGATCGTAAAAGAGAAGAATCTTACAACGATCATGGTTACACACAATTTGAGATATGCGATCGAATACGGTAACCGCCTGGTGATGATGCATCAGGGAAATGCAATCCTGGATAAAAAGGGAGAAGAAAAAGATAAGATGTCGGTAGACGATATCCTGACATTATTTAATGAAATCAGTATTGAGTGCGGTAACTAAAAGATGTTATACTGGATATGCCGGAACAAAAGCACAGCTTTATAGGCTGTGTTTTTGTAGTTTAAGAAGTATAGAATAAATAACAGAAAAGAGGATATATACATGGCAAAGAGAATCGCAAAATTTGAAAAAGTAAGCTTTGAACAGTTTAAAGAAGGGTATCTGGATGCCATCGGACAGGACTCCGATGAAGTCATCCGCAGTATCTATGATGCATTGAAACTTCCAAAACGTGCGACAAAAGGATCGGCTGGATACGATTTTTATGCGCCGCAGGCAATCACATTAAAGCCGGGAGAGACAGCGAAGATTCCAACAGGAATCCGTGCGAAGATGGAAGAAAACTGGGTGCTTCAGTGTTATCCGAGAAGTGGACTGGGGTTCAAATTCCGCTTGCAGTTGAATAATACAGTAGGGATCATCGATAGTGATTACTATAATTCAGACAATGAAGGACACATTTTCGCCAAGATCACGAATGATACAAAAGAAGGAAAAACAGTGGAAATCCCGGCGGGAACAGGGTTTATGCAGGGGATTTTCATGGAATATGGAATTACGGTTGATGATGATGTGGAAGAAGTCCGTAACGGCGGATTTGGCAGCACGACGAAATAACCGGGAAGAAAAGAATTCCATTTTTGCATAAGAATGAAAAAACGGGACATACTGGAACATACAGTCTATGTATGTAAGAGGTGGTAAGAACATGACACGTCAGGAAATCCCGGTTTTTAAGACAAGAGAAGAAAATGTAGCATATATGAACGCAACACTCCCGATTCGGGAAAGCTTTGACCTCATCCAGAGGGATCTGCTGATCGGAGGGAGGGTTTCTTCTTTTTATTATGTAAATGGTTTTACAAGTGAAGAGACAATGCTGAAGATCATGGATGCACTTCTGAAAGTGAAAAAAGAAGATATGCCGGAGGATATATGGAAGTTCGCAAATGCATGCATTCCGTACGTTGGAGTAGATGTCATGTTCGATTTTGATCAGATATTGAAAAGTCTGCTGTCGGGGGAAACATGTGTATTTATTGACGGATACCGGGCATGTATTGTGATCGACTGCAGGACGTATCCGGCAAGAAGTGTAGAAGAGCCGGATAAAGACAAGTCACTTCGGGGATCCAGAGATGGATTTGTAGAGACAATCGTATATAACACGGCAATGATGAGAAGAAGAATCCGGCATCCTGCACTGATCATGGAGATGATGGAGGTAGGCGACAGCTCTAGGACAGATGTGGCACTCTGTTATATGGGTGACCGGGTTGATAAGGCATTACTGAAAAATGTGCGTGATAAGATCCAGAGCATAGATACAGATGATCTGCGGATGAACCAGCAGAGCCTGGCGGAATGCCTGTTTAAGCGGAAGTGGTATAATCCGTTTCCGAAGTTTAAATTCACCGAACGGCCGGATACGGCATCGGCATGTCTGCTGGAAGGGAAAGTGGTAATTCTGGTGGATAATTCCCCGTCTGCGATGATACTTCCGACATCGGTCTTTGATATGATCGAAGAGGCAAATGACTATTACTTTCCAACATTGACCAGTGTCTATCTGAAGATATCCAGAACGCTGATCAATCTGATGACGATATTTCTGACGCCGGTCTTTCTGCTTTTTATGCAGAATCCAAACTGGCTGCCAAAAGTATTTGCCTTTGTAGCGGTGAAGGATACGGTGAATATTCCGTTGATCTATCAGCTTTTGATGCTGGAAGTGGCAATTGACGGTCTGCGCCTGGCGGCCCTGAATACTCCGAGTATGTTAAGTACACCGCTCAGTGTGATCGCTGGTCTTGTCATGGGAGAATTTTCAGTGGAATCGGGATGGTTCAACAGTGAAGTTATGCTCTATATGGCGTTTGTTGCTGTTGCAAATTATACACAGCCGAATTTTGAACTTGGCTATGCGCTGAAGTTCATGCGTCTGTCCCTGCTGATATTGACAGCGTTATTCAACGGGTGGGGATTTGTAATGGGATGTGTTCTGGTAGTGTGCAGTATCTGCTTTAATAAAACACTTTCCGGAAGAAGCTATCTTCATGTAAGCCTGAAATAACCGTGTGTGAAAAACGACCATTACAGGAAAATGGGATAATAAGTATACAAAAGAAAGGCAGAGATAGAAATGAATCACAGAGATGAAAGACTCGGAAGTGCACCGCTGGGAAAACTGATGTTTTCTCTAGCACTTCCTTCTGTGGCGGCACAGCTTATCAATGTGCTTTATAATATAGTAGACAGAATGTATATAGGTCATATTCCAGGATACGGAAATGTGGCGCTGACCGGTGTCGGAGTTACATTTCCAATCCTGACGATGATCTCGGCATTCAGTGCGTTTGCGGGAATGGGCGGGGCACCGCTTGCTTCCATTCAACTGGGAAAACAGAACAGACAGAGGGCAGAACAGATCCTTGGAAATTCGGCGGGACTTCTGGTACTCTTTTCTGTAATCCTGACGGCATTCTTTTCGATATTCAAGACACCGGTCCTGTATGCGTTTGGAGCCAGTGATGCAACGATTGTCTATGCGAGGGATTACATATCGATCTATCTGATCGGAACCATCTTCGTACAGCTGGCACTTGGACTGAATACTTACATCAGTGGACAGGGGGAGGCGAAGATTGCAATGTTATCCGTTCTGATCGGAGCGGTATTAAATATTTGCCTGGATCCGCTATTCATCTTTGTATTGCATATGGGTGTGCGCGGAGCGGCTGTTGCAACAGTTCTGTCGCAGGCAGTCAGTGCAATATGGGTGGTACATTTTCTGGTTTCGGAAAAAAGCATGATGCGTCTTACATTGAAAAATATGCATTTGAAAAAAGATGTGATCAAGATGATCGCAGGACTTGGAGTCTCACCGTTTATTATGCAGAGTACGGAAAGCCTGGTAACGATCACACTGAATACGGGACTGCAGAAATATGGCGGGGATCTGTATGTGGGATCCATGTCGATCCTTATGAGTATCATGCAGATGATCACAATTCCGGTGCAGGGGATCACGCAGGGGATACAGCCGATCATCAGCTATAATTATGGTGCGGGAAATAAGGAACGTGTGAAAGCAACGATGAAAAGAATGATCCTGGTCTGTCTGACAGGAACGCTGCTGCTTGCAGGTGTGGCAATCTTTGTACCGCAGATATACACAGGGCTGTTTACGGATAATAAAGAACTTCTGGAACTGACGTGTAAGGTTATGCCGGTATATTTTCTTGGAATATCCATTTTCGGAATTCAGTGTGCGTGCCAGACATCATTCATTTCGCTCGGACAGGCAAAGGTATCGTTATTCATTGCGCTTTTAAGAAAGATCATTCTGTTGATTCCACTTGCGATCATCCTGCCAAAATTCATGGGTGTGATGGGAATCTACCGGGCAGAACCGATTGCAGATGTGATATCGGTCCTGACGACCAGTGCCGTATTTGTCATTACTATGAAAAAAGTTTTGCGTAATATGTAAGACAATGGTAAGATGAAAAGGAGTTGAGGATGAGGAGGTTTCCGATATGAGTGAATATGTAATAACGATTAACAGTACATCTGATCTGCCAAAAGAATGGGTGTGGGAAAGAGAGATACCGGTAGTCCCGCTGAATTGTACGATCGGTGGAAAGACTTACCGTGATATGTATGATCTGACAGCAGAAGAATTCTATGGCATGTTAGAGAACGGAGAGATGGCGGTGACTTCACAGCCAAGTCCACAGACTGCAATAGATATCCTGGAACCAATCCTGAAAAAAGGAAAAGATATTTTGCATCTGAGCTTTACATCAGGACTTAGTGGTACATATAACAGTATGTGTATAGCGGCAGAGGAACTGCGCGAAAAATATCCGGAGAGAAAGATTGTTGTGATCGATACACTCTGTGCAAGCATGGGAGAAGGCCTGCTTGATTATAAGGCGCTGGAACTTCAGAAAGAAGGCAGGACTCTGGAAGAAGTTGCACAGTGGGTGGAAGAAAATAAATTAAAAATCTGCCATTTCTTTATGGTAGAGGATCTGAATCATCTGCAGAAAGGCGGACGTATCTCGAAGACAGCAGCGGTGATCGGGACGATGGTACAGATCAAGCCGATCATTTGTCTGGATAATGAAGGAAAGCTTCAGATCATCAGGAAAGAGCGGGGCAGAAAGAAAGGCATGAATAAGATCGTGGATATGGCGGTCGAAGCATGCGAGGGAAAGATGCCGGATATGGTGATGGTCCCGCATGGCAATTGTCCGGAAGATGCAGCTTATGTCGCAGAACTCGTCCGTAAGAAAATGGGTGTGACCAATGTCATGATGAACAATCTCGGTCCTGTGATCGGGGGTCATACAGGCGCCGGAATGATCGCCATTGTATGCATGGCAGACCACAGATAGATACATAGAAATATTAAGAATATTAATAGTAACATACAAAAGCTTCATTTAACAAATGTATAATTATGCTCTATACTGAAATCAGAAAGAGAGAAATAAATCATTCTGAGGAGGTGTAGAGTATGTTAAGTATCATCGGATGGGGAATCGTTGCAGTAGTAGCAATATATGGAGCAACAAGTCTTTTCGCCTAGAAAAGCATGCTTAATATACTGTGAAATAGATCAAAAGCAGCATAAAGAAGAGTCAAAGATGACAAGAAGCTTACGGGCAGATTGTCATCTTTTTTTGTATTTATGCGGGAAATTCTCAAAGCACATTTCTTACGGTTCGCCTGAACGATGATTCGACACTTTATAATACAGGAGCGCGATATATATGAAACATCTGATAATTGATAAAACGATGAAAGAAATCTGGCCGGATACCAGAGTGGGATGCCTGCAGTACCGGGTGAAAGTGGAAAAGAAGAACGAAGAACTGTGGAAATATCTGAAGAAAGATATTTTCAAAAAGACGAGAGATGCTATTTTTGACAACGGGATCAATGAAATCCCAAACGTGAAAGAATCCAGGGCAGCATACAAAGCATTCGGAAAGGATCCGAGCAGATACCGTGTGTCTTCCGAGGCACTGATCCGCCGGATCGGACAGGGAAAGGGACTATATGAAGTTAATACCGTTGTGGATGTCAATAACCTGATTTCCATCGAATCGGGATTTTCGGTAGGATCTTATGACGTATCTCAGATCTCAGAAGAACTGGTATTCCGAATCGGACAGAAAGGAGAGACTTATAAGGGAATCGGAAAAGATGAGATCAAGATCGAGGCGCTTCCGGTGCTCGCAGACAGAGACGGAGCCATTGGAAGTTCAACCAGTGATTCAGAGCGTGCAATGATCACGGAGGATGTGACAGAAGTATTGACATTGATCTATTCATTTTCAGGAAATGATGGTCTTGAAAAAGCATTGAAATATGGAAGAAAATATCTGGAAGAGTATGCCGGGGCACAGAATCTGGAAAGCTGGATCGTGGAATAAAGGCTGAATTATCAGGAATCAAAAAAAGGATGAAAAAAAGAGAAAAAACAGTTGACATAAGAAAAATAATGTGATAAATTATATGTTGCGTAAGGCAAAAAAGAAAGTAGAGTATCCACTCTCACCTTAGCACAATTGGGTGACTAATGGTTTGATATTGAGTATATACAGATTTGATTATAGATCTTATGATACAGATATGCAAGTGGATAGTCTCGAACTATTCACTTATTTTTATTTTATGATGGAGGTGCACGACAATTAGCGATTTAATGATTAACGGGCAGATTAGAGACAAAGAAATTCGAGTGATTGGAGAAAACGGAGATCAGTTAGGTATCATGAGTCCGAAGGAAGCTATGAAGCTTGCTCAGGAAGCAGATCTGGATCTTGTGAAGATTGCTCCAAAGGCTCAGCCACCTGTTTGCAAGATTATTGATTACGGTAAGTACAGATATGAACTTGCAAGAAAGGAAAAAGAGGCTAAAAAGAAACAGAAGACCGTTGAAGTAAAAGAAGTGCGTCTTTCACCAAATATTGAGACGAATGATCTTAATACCAAAGTGAATAATGCTAAGAAGTTCATCAGTAAAGGTAACAAAGTAAAGGTTACACTGCGTTTTAGAGGCCGTGAGATGGCACATGTTCAGCAGAGCAAACACATTCTGGATGATTTTGCCCAAATGCTTGGTGACATTGCAGTCATTGAAAAGCCGGCTAAGATGGAAGGCAGAAGCATGAGCATGGTTTTAACTGAAAAACGTTAAAAATACAATACAAGTTGAAGGAGGAGCATATCATGCCAAAAATTAAAACTAATAGAGCAGCTGCAAAGCGCTTCAAAAAGACAGGTACAGGAAAATTAAAAAGAAATAAAGCTTACAAGAGCCATATCTTAACTAAGAAATCTACAAAGAGAAAAAGAAATCTTAGAAAAGCAACAATTGCTGATGCTACTAATGTAAAGAACATGAAGAAGGTATTACCATATCTCTAAGATAAGGTTCAATTTGTGAAGGAGGAAGAATAAGACATGGCAAGAATTAAAGGCGGATTAAACGCTAAAAAAAGACATAACAGAACTTTAAAATTAGCAAAAGGATACAGAGGAGCACGTTCTAAACAGTACAGAGTTGCAAAACAGTCTGTAATGAGAGCTCTTACATCTTCATACGCAGGAAGAAAACAGCGCAAACGTCAGATGCGTCAGCTCTGGATCGCTCGTATCAATGCTGCAGCAAGAATGAACGGACTGTCATACAGCAAGTTCATGCACGGCTTAAAAGTAGCTAACATCGAGATGAACAGAAAGATGCTTGCAGAGATGGCTGTAAATGATGCAGAAGGATTTGCAACACTTGCAGAAGCTGCAAAAGCTGCTTTAGCTTAATATTAAAATAAAATTTCAGGGGCTGTTGCAAAATAGATGAGTAATCATCTATGGAGCAATAGCTCCATTTTTATGTTCAAAAGCAGAGGGGCTGTCGCAAAATCATCAAAGCTAGATGAGTGAGCGACAGCCTCTTATAGTTTGAAAATACCGGTAACTGTGATCAGGAAGGATAATGTAACTGCTCCTCAGTGATATTTTCAAGAACCTCCGTAAGATATTTCTTAGACAGATATTTTGCCATCGGAAGATTCATATCCAGATAGTTTCCACAGTCTTTGGCAGAAGCTCCGGGAACTTCACCCTCAAAATCAGCCATAAATCGGTACATTTCCTTTAATAATGGTACGATGTCTTTGGATTCATAACTTCCGGCAAGAATCAGATAGAATCCTGTACGGCAGCCCATAGGTCCAAAATAAATGGTCTTGTCTGCATATTCTGCATGATTGCGTAAGAATGTGGCGGCCAGATGTTCGATCGTGTGAACTTCGGCAGTATTCATAACCGGTTCATCGTTAGGACTGGTCATACGCAGATCAAAAGTAGTGATCGGATTGCCGCCTGCCTGGTCGATACGGGAAACATATACACCTGGAACAAGACGCAGGTGATCTACTGTAAAGCTTGCAATTTTTTCCATAATTGATACTCCCTTTTACTTCAATAATTTTAAAGAATTTTATGCATAAATATTATAGCATTTTCAGCAGAATTTGACTATAAAAAGATGAAAAGGTATGGTATACTGTCAGTTATATTGGCATTAGTGGTCAATGAAGAAAAAGGTCGTTTTAGGAGGAAGAAGTGGTAGAATGAAACTTTATCTGGTAAGACATGGAGAAACGGATTGGAATAAAGTAAAAAAGATTCAGGGACAGGTGGATATTCCACTGAATCAGTTTGGCAAGCATCTGGCAGAAGAGACGGCGGAGGGATTGCATGATATTCCGTTCGATCTGTGTATTTCAAGTCCGTTGTCGAGAGCATATGAAACAGCGAGGATCATACTGGAAGGCAGGGATGTTCCGATCATCACGGATGCCAGAATTGGGGAAATGGCATTCGGTGAATATGAGGGAAAATGCTGCGCAAGAGATCATTGGGAACTTCCGGAAGATTTTCAGAAATTTTTCGATGATCCGGTGGGATTCAGACCGGGAAAAGGTGGCGAATCATTTGCGGATGTAAAGAAAAGAACCGGTGAGTTTCTGGAAAGTCTGTACAAAAAAGCAGAGGGTGTGTATGGAAATATACTGATCACCACACATGGAGCGGCGCTGGCAGGTATACTGAATAACATCAGAAAGGAACCGCTGGAAAAATACTGGGGCATCGGAGTGCACAATAACTGTGCGGTGACAGAAGTAGAGGTAAAGAATGCGGAGGCAAAGATTCTTTCTGAAAATGTTACATATTATAAAGAAACAGTAAGACCATGGGCTGGTAACTAAGTGTCGGCAGAGTACAAGGTAACAGCGTGAAAATACCCGGAAAAAGTAGAAGATTCGGTAAAAGGAGAAAAAAGTATGGCGATTGAAACAGCAGGACAGCAAAAATATGCAGATCTGACAGCAAAAAGAATCAAATCACTACAGACAGGAATGATTGTCTGGATCAGTCTTCTGTGCCTGGCATTGATCTGTTCGTTTGATAATATCATGCTGGCAGCAATTATTGGATGTGTAGGAATTGTTTTAGCAGTGTTGAATACAAAAGCAAGAAAAGAATTCAATAGAAAGCTGGACAGAGTGAAAGACAAAGAAGAGTTCTACCGTCAGCTGGCAGCACCGGATGTACTGGAATTAAAAGAAGAACAGCTTCTGATTGCAAAAGATTATGTAGTGACCGTAGATACGGATGTAGAGATATATGATCTGAACCAGATGGAGAAACTGGAAGTAGGAAAACAAGGCAATATTAAAAAGACATTATTCCTGACAGAACCGGATGGAAAGAGACATGCAATACTGTCAACAACAAAAGGAGATGGAAGACAGAGAGCATTCGATCAGGTATATGAAAGATTACATAAAAGATTTTGAGATTTAATTGGGATTTAATTCAGAAAGGCACGACGACCCGGACCTGCATAAAAAGTAGGAAGCCGTTCCTGTTCAGGTTCCGTCGGTGGGAAATACTAAAGCGTCAAAATTATGCTAAAAACGGGCTTCCGAAATTTGCAACTCGCCATTCGGCTCAAACAGGCAAATTTCGAAAACCCAACGCATAATTTTGACGCTTAACTATTTCCAACACCTTCTTCACATTCACTGGAACGGCTTTCTACTTTTTATTCCGTGGGTGTCGAATGCCTTACGAATGAATGGCAATTGCGTAACCGTAGTGGCCTCCACCGGGTTACACTTCCGGGCATTTCATTTATTAACATTCGCTGCCAGTCACGACTTGAAGGAAACAATAGATAAGGATTATTGTGAATGTGGAATGCCGTTAGAAACAATTAGAGAGTCAGAAGCACCGTTAAAGGAACGAAGCGAACGTGTTTGAGGCGAACGCCGAGTTTGAGCGTAGTTCCTTTGCTTTTAGGTGATTCTGACTCTCTTAGTGTTTCTTATGGTATGGAACCTGAACAAGAAGCCTTATCTCTTGTTTCCTTCAAGGACTGAGAGACCGCTTCCCCAGTTAATAAATTAAATCCCAAATCAATTTAATTATCTTCCTCCTGAACAGTATAAGTCTGTCTCTTACGAGCCATCTCATCACTTTCAAGATATTCATCATAAGTAGTGATCTTATCGATCAGTTTGCCGCCCGGAACAATCTCCATGATACGGTTGGCAGTAGTCTGTACAATCTGGTGGTCTCTGGAAGAGAAAAGAAGTACACCAGGGAATTTTGTCATTCCGTTGTTCAGTGCGGTGATGCTTTCCATATCCAGGTGGTTGGTAGGCTCATCAAGTATCAGTACATTTGCACCGCTGATCATCATCTTGGATAACAGACAGCGTACCTTTTCACCTCCGGAAAGAACACGCACCTTTTTCACACCGTCATCACCGGAGAACAGCATACGACCGAGGAATCCACGTACATAAGTGGCATCCTTTTCTTCGGAATACTGGGTCAGCCAGTCTACGATGCTGTAATCATTGTCAAATTCACTTCCGCTGTCAAGTGGGAAGTAGGCCTGGGTTGTTGTGATTCCCCATTTATAAGTACCCTCATCCGGTTCCAGCTCTCCGGCAAGAATCTGGAAGAGTGTTGTCTTTGCAAGCTCATTGCTTCCGACGAATGCAACCTTGTCATCGTGGTTCAGAGTAAAGGAAATGTTATCCAGAACTTTTTCGCCGTCGATTGTTTTGCTTAATCCCTCTACCGTAAGGACTTCATTACCGATCTCGCGGTTTGGACGGAAGTCGATGTAAGGATATTTACGGCTGGATGGCTGGATGTCATCAAGCTGGATCTTTTCCAGTGCACGTTTTCTGGAAGTAGCCTGCTTGGATTTTGAAGCATTGGCACTGAAACGAGAGATGAATTCCTGCAACTCTTTGATCTTTTCTTCCTTTTTCTTATTGGCTTCTTTCATCTGACGGATCAGAAGCTGGCTGGATTCATACCAGAAGTCATAGTTACCGGCATAGAGCTTGATCTTGCCATAATCGATATCTGCGATCTGTGTGCAGACCTTGTTCAGGAAGTAACGGTCATGGGATACAACGATGACAGTATTGTCAAAGTTGATCAGGAATTCCTCGAGCCATGCGATCGCATCAAGGTCTAAGTGGTTGGTAGGCTCGTCGAGGAGCAGGATATCCGGATTACCGAACAGTGCCTGTGCAAGCAGGACTTTTACCTTTTCCGGACCATTTAAGTTCTTCATCATCTCATAATGCATCTCAACCGGAATGCCGAGACCATTTAACAAAGTTGCGGCATCGGATTCTGCTTCCCATCCGTTCATGGCTGCAAATTCACCTTCCAGTTCGCTGGCTTTCATACCATCTTCATCGGTGAAATCCTCTTTTGCATAGATGGCTTCTTTTTCTTTCATGATCTCATAGAGTCTTGCATTTCCCATCATAACAGTATCCAGTACCGGATATTCATCATATTTGAAATGATCCTGCTGCAGGAAAGAAAGACGCTCACCTGGTGTGATGATAACTTCACCGTTTGTCGGTTCAAGCTGTCCGGACAGGATTTTTAAAAATGTAGATTTACCTGCACCGTTTGCTCCGATCAGACCGTAGCAGTTTCCTTCTGTAAATTTAATATTAACATCTTCGAACAGGGCTTTTTTACCAACCCGTAATGTTACATTACTTGTACTAATCATATTGGTTTATATTCTCCTTGTCGTTTGAATCTCTGTTGATAGTGACTGCGTCCGGATTTGCAGACGCTGACTAGCATATAGTATCAAATATATAGGAAAATAGCAAGGGAAGTTCCTCTTTTCCTTCTATGAAAAAGAGTATATAATAGTAACTACGAAGAATAGAAAGCAAAAGAGAGGTATGAAGTTTATGATAAAAGCAACATTAGTATTGGAAGGCGGAGCCAACCGCGGAGTATTTACATCGGGAGTCCTTGATTATCTGATGGGAAAAGAACTGTATATGTCCAATGTGATCGGTGTATCTGCAGGTGCCTGCAATGCAGTTGATTATGTATCAAAACAGGCTGGACGGAGCCGGGAATGCGTGATCCACCGTGAGAAAGAATATGATTATGTATACGGATTGAAGAAGACATTGAAAGAAAAAGCACTGATGGATATGGATATGTTGTTTGATAAATTCCCGAATGAAATCTATCCATTTGATTTCGAGACGTATTTTGCATCCGAGATGGAATGCGAACTGGTTGTTACGAATTGCATCACAGGAGCTGCAGAGTATCTGTCAGAAGATAAGGATCCGGAACGTCTGATGAAGATCTGCCGTGCATCAAGCAGTATGCCGCTTGCAGCACCGATTGCAAATGTAGACGGAATTCCGTATATGGACGGGGGACTTGCAGACTCCATTCCGATCGAGTATGCATTGGAAAAAGGGAATGACAAGATCGTTGTAGTGCTGACGAGAAATCCGGGTTACCGCAAGAAGAGAGCGCTAAAAGCAACAGAACAGCTTTATAAAAGAGCCTATAAAAAATATCCGAATCTGGTACGTGCGATCATGACAAGAAATGCGGTATATAACAGGCAGATGAAGCTGATCGAAAAGCTGGAAGAAGAAGGGAAGATCTTTGTGATCCGTCCACTGATACCGACCGTATCACGTATGGAGAAGGATTACGATAAGCTGCAGCATTTCTATATGCATGGAAACAGATTAATGAAAAAAGAATATCAGGGCCTGTTGGAATATCTGAACGAGTAGAGGGAAGAATGAGACCAGAAACGTTATTAGACTTTATGGGTGTGGCAGAACACCTGAAATGTAATATGCGCCATTCCAGAATGACAGATCACAGACGGGAAAGTGTGGCAGAACATACTTACCGTTTATGCGTATTTGCATGGCTGGTAAAAGAAGAATTTCCGGATTGTGACATGGATAAGGTGATGAAGATGTGCCTGTTCCATGATCTGGGGGAAGCGCTAACCGGTGATATTCCGGCATTTGTGAAGACGGATGACGACCGGAAAACAGAAGGAGATGCGCTCACGCTGCTGACCGCAATGCTTCCGGGAAAAGAGCGGCAGGAGTTGGATGAATTGTTCAGGGAACTGGAAAGAAAAGAGACAATGGAAGCGAAGATCGTGCATGCCCTGGATAAGATGGAGACTTTGATCCAGCATAACGAGGCGGATATTGCAACCTGGCTTCCGCTGGAATATGATCTTCAGATGACTTACGGGGAAAAAGAATGTATGGCAGATCCATATCTTACGAAGCTGCGTGAAGTGATCCGGCAGATATCGGAAGATAAGATCACCGCAGAAGGAGAAGACAGAGAATCGTCTTACTATATCAGAAAAGATATAGAGAATATGCATCTGTCGGAAGTGACAGATCTCTTACGGAGTACAGAATGGGCAGAAGACAGAACGGAAGAGATGATCCGGAAAAGTATGGAGAATTCTTGTCCATATGGTCTGTTTCTGAAAGCCGGCACCGGTGAAGGCAGAATCAAGGAAAGCAGTATGGCCGGAAAAGACAGACAGATTGGATTTGCAAGGGTTCTGACAGACGGCGTCACGACGTTTTATCTGATGGATCTCGTTATAGAAGAAAAGTACCGCAGTCAGGGATTCGGAACCATTTTGATGGATCGGATCATGAAAGAGAATGGGCACCTGTATGGAATGCTGCATACAAAAGATGCAAAAGCCTTTTATGAAAAATATGGCTTCCGTGCAATCGGAGATACAAAGAAAACAGAAGAAATATATATGGAAAAACCGTGCAGTTGAAATTAACTGCACGGTTTTTTTTACAGATCTTCCAAATTGATATCACGCGGTGTTTCCATATGTTTCAATGTAATCTCATAGATGCGTGAAGTATCGCCATTCTTCATACAATCCAAAATAGCCATATGTTCCTCGTATGTCTGTTCCATACGTCCTTTATGTGAAAGAGAAAGTTCTGCCAGACGTTTCATACGGTACATGAACATGGCAAATACATTTGAAAACTGTATATTTTCCAGATAATCTATGATTTTTGTGTGGAACTGAAAATCATATTCGGAAAATTCTTTGATGGAATGTGTGGTTTCCATAATATCTTTCATACATTCCATGATCCAGTCAAGATCTTTAAAAAGCTTTTTTGCCTTACGGGAAGAGAACTCTTTACAGATCTGGACGGTACAATATGTTTCCAGCGCGGAACGTACCTGAAATGTTTCGTTTACATCTTTGCGGTTCATCTGATGCAGCATAAATCCTTTGCTGGGAATGATATCAATATAACCTTCCTGCGCAAGCCGGTGCACGGCATCTCTTAACGGAGTGCGCGAAATTCCAAGTTCTTTTGATAATTTTGTCTCGGAATAGACTTCCTGATAAGAAAAATGATTCTCCAGGATGAGCTTCTGGAGATAATTGTAGGCCTGTTCATTGAGTGGTAGCATAGTAACTCCTTATACTTCATGATAATTATTTATTTAACAAAAATCATACATTTTTTCTATCAATATCATACAATACAGTCGCAAAATGGTCAAGAAAAAAGGAAAATAAGGGCTAAAAAAATTGTATATAATGTTAAGAAAATAACAAAAAGAAAATCGACTATATGTTAAAAATATACAAAAACAAAACGAAAAAACTGTTGAAATAAGAGAAAGATAAATAGCACCTTGACCGGTATACCGGTATGTAGTAAAGTGAAGACAGAAACAAGAAAGAACGATACATTTCGCTGATACAAACAGAAATGAACATATGTGAAAATGTCATGAAAGAAAATGGTCATGTGAAATGGAAAAAGAAAGGATGTATGAAAATGAAAGTAGGATTTATTGGACTTGGTATCATGGGAAGACCGATGGCAAAGAACTTATTGAACGCAGGTGTAGAACTTATGGTATCAGACCTGAACAAAGAGGCAGTTGCAGATGTTGTGGAAGCAGGAGCAAAAGAAGCTTCTTATGCAGAGATTGGTGAACAGTGTGAAAGAATCATTATCATGGTTCCAAGCGGTGCAATTTCAAAATCTATCTTATTTGATGAAGATGGTGTTGCATCTACGATCAAAGAAGGAACGGTTGTGTGTGACATGAGTTCCGTAACACCGGTAGAATCCAAAGAATGCTATGAAGGATTAAAAGCAAAAGGTGTAGGATTTGTAGATGCACCGGTATCCGGTGGCGAGCCCGGAGCTGTCGCAGGAACACTTGCGATCATGGCCGGTGGAGATCAGAAAGACTTTGATGCAATGAAAGAGTATTTTGATATTCTCGGATCTTCTGCACTGCTGATCGGCGGAAGCGGAAGCGGAAGTGTTACAAAGCTTGCCAACCAGGTTATTGTTAATAACACGATCGCAGTAGTATCCGAAGCATTTGTTCTGGCAACAAAAGCGGGCGCTGATCCGGAGAAAGTATACCATGCGATCCGCGGCGGACTCGCAGGAAGTGCAGTACTGGATGCCAAGATCCCGATGATCATTGAACGTAACTTCAAACCGGGCGGACCGATCAGAATCAACCATAAGGATATCAAGAATGTCGTAAATACAGCACATTCGATCGATGTACCGATTCCATATACAGCGCAGCTTTATGAGATCCTTCAGACACTGAAGATCCATGGACATATGAATGATGACCACGGCGGAATTGTTCAGTATTTCGAAAAACTTGCTGATGTAGAAGTAAAAAAGACGGAAGAGTAAAGGAGAAGGAATATGGCATTGAACGCAGAAGTATTAACTTCGTATAAGCAGATAGACGAAGCTTATATCGATGAACTGTTAAAGAAAGAAATTGAAAAAAATAATAAAAAGATTGTTGTTTTAGACGATGATCCGACCGGTGTCCAGACAGTGCATGATATTTCCGTATACACGAACTGGGAAAAAGATACCATCCGTCAGGGATTTGATGAAGAGAATAATTTGTTCTATATCCTGACTAATTCCAGAGGATTTACAGCAGAACAGACAACCAAAGCACACAATGAGATTGCTGCTGTGGTTGATGAAGTTGCAAAAGAGACCGGAAAAGAATATATATTCATCAGCAGAAGCGATTCCACTCTCCGTGGACATTATCCATTGGAGACAGAACTTCTGAAGAAAAATTACGAAGCCAATACCGGAAAGACGATTGATGGAGAGATCCTCTGTCCGTTCTTTAAAGAAGGCGGAAGATTTACGATCGATAATGTACATTATGTAAGATACGGCGAGGATCTGGTTCCTGCAAATGAGACAGAATTTGCCAAAGATAAGACATTCGGTTACAGCGCAGCAACAATGCCGGAATATGTAGAAGAGAAGACAAAGGGAGCATATAAGGCTTCCGATGTTACATGTATTTCACTGGAAGATATCCATGATATGAATATCGACAAGATCGAAGAAGCATTGATGGCGGTGAAAGATTTTAATAAGATCATTGTAAATGCTGTGGACTATGCCGATGTGAAAGTATTCTGCGTGGCACTGTACAGAGCAATGGCAAAAGGCAAGGTATTCATGTTCCGTACGGCAGCGGCTATCGTAAAAGTTATGGGCGGAGTAACCGATCAGCCGCTTCTTAGCAGAGAACAGATGGTAGTAAAAGAGACAGATAACGGAGGAATCATCGTTGTAGGCTCTCATACGGATAAGACGACAAAACAGGTAGAAGAACTGAAAAAATTGACAGATATTGAATTCATTGAACTGGATGCAACACTTGTAAAAGACGATGAGGCATTTGAAAAAGAAGTAAAAAGATGTCTGGATCTGGAAGAAACATGCATCAAGGCAGGAAAGACAGTCTGCTGCTATACGACAAGAGCACTGATCACTGCAGATACAGGAGATAAAGAAGATGAATTAAGATTATCCGTAAAAATTTCAGATGCAGTACAGTCGCTGGTCGGCCGTTTAAGTGTGACACCAAGCTTTGTAATTGCAAAGGGTGGAATTACATCCAGTGATGTGGGAACAAAGGCACTGGCAGTAAAGAAAGCCAACGTTCTTGGTCAGATCAAACCGGGAATTCCGGTATGGCAGACAGGAGAAGAAAGCAAATTCCCAATGACACCATATGTGATATTCCCGGGAAATGTAGGTGAGATCACGACATTAAGAGAAGCAGTAGAAGTATTAACATCCGACAGGCTTGCGTAAAGAATATCTGGAATCCTTTCATAGATTTATATACTTATATACGGAATGAACTGACTGAGAATGAAAAAACAAACAAAAACAAACACGATATACTGTGGAAATAAACAAAAAGATTGATAAAAAATAGATTATATTGACAAAAACGAACAATAGATGTAATATGTAAACATAACAAAACAATAATAAATGTTTGAAAATGTGAAAAAGGAGAATAATTATGCCACAGTGTGTTGTGATCGCAGATGACCTGACCGGGGCTAATGCGACGGGAGTACTACTGAAAAAGATGAATTATAAAGCATACACAGTCATGAATACAGAACGGATCGAACTGTCGACCTTATCGGATTGTGACTGCGTATTATATCCGACAGACAGCAGAGGAGTGGATGCACAGATCGCATATAACCGGGTACACAATGTCTGTAACCTGCTTAAGAATGATAATGTAAAAGTGTATGCCAACCGGATTGACAGTACACTTCGCGGAAATCTCGGAAGTGAGACGGATGCGATGCTGGACAGCCTGGGAGAAGATTATATAGCAATTGTTGCACCGTGTTTTCCGGCTTCGGGAAGGATCATCTGTGGAGGATATATGCTGGTAGACGGGCTGCCGTTACATAAGACGAATATCGCCGTGGATCCGAAGACACCGGTAAAGATATCGGAAGTAGGGGAACTTTTCAGACAGCAGAGTAAATATCAGGTGTCAACAATCTGTATGAAAGACCTGATGTATGGGAAGCATTATCTTGCGGATCTGATGAAAAAATGCGTTGAAGAAGGAAGCAGGATCATTACACTGGATTGTATTACACAGGAAGATCTGGATCTGATCGCAGATGCAGTAATCACCAGCGGATTAAAAGTCATCGCCGTAGATCCGGGAGTATTTACCGCAACGCTATCCAGAAAACTGATCACTCCGAACAAGAAAAAGCAGAAGACAAAGATTCTTGCAGTGGTAGGAAGCGTGAATGCCAATACCACAGCCCAGATGGAAGAACTGTGGCTCTCGCAGAGAACACATAATGAATTTGTTCATACAAGAGAACTTCTGGAAGGTGAAAAACGCAGAGAACAGGAGATACGCAGAGTGGTCAATTCTATTCTGGGTGAATGTGACAGAAATAACATTTCAACAGTAACCGGAGATGGAATCTATCCGGAGAACAGAATTGATTTTACTCCATATATGGAAAGATACCAGTGCTCCTTGGATGAAGTAACCGGAATGATCAACAGTGCATTTGCAGAGATCACATACCGGATCTTCAAGACAGAAGACACGTTCAAGGGACTATATACAAGTGGCGGAGATGTCACGGTTGCTGTCTGCAAAAGGTTTGATACCGCAGGATTAAGTCTGCTGGATGAAGTACTTCCGCTTGCCGCTTACGGACAATTCTTAAAAGGCGAATTCGAAGGTGTACATATCATTACAAAAGGCGGAAGCCAGGGAAATAAAGATGCGATCAATAAGTGCATTACTTATTTGAAAGAAAAATTATATATCTAAGAAAGGATGAGAGAAATGAAGAAACCAGTTATTGCAATTCCAATCGGGGATCCGGCAGGTGTAGGACCGGAGATCGTGGCGAAATCCATTGCATCCGATGAGGTGTTCCAGATTGCAGTCTGCGTCATTGTCGGTGACAGAAAGATTCTGGAAAAAGCAATCGAGATCACAGGAGAGAACTTAAAGATCAATGAGATAAAAGAGCCGGATGAGGCAGTGGATGAAAAGGGAGTGCTGAACCTGATCGATCTTGACAACGTGGATATGGATACATTTGCTTACGGAAAAGTAAGCGGCATGTGCGGAAAAGCGGCATATGAATACATCGCTAAGAGTATCGAACTGGCAAATGCGGGACAGGTTGATGCAGTTGCAACGACACCGATCAACAAGGAATCTCTTCATGCAGCAGAAGTTCCATATATCGGTCACACAGAGATATTCGGGGCACTGACGCATACGGAAGATCCGCTGACTATGTTTGAGACGAATGGAATGAGAGTATTCTTCCTGACACGTCATGTATCACTGAGACAGATGTTAGATATGATCAAAAAAGACAGAATCATTGATTATGTCAAACGATGCACAAAAGCATTGGAAAGACTTGGCGTGAAAGAAGGAACCATGGCAATTGCAGGATTGAATCCGCATAGTGGAGAACACGGACTCTTTGGCTGGGAAGAAGTCGAAGAGATCATGCCGGCAATTGAAGAACTGAAAGCAGAAGGCTATGATGTAGCAGGCCCGATCGGGGCGGATTCGGTATTCCATCAGGCTGCACAGGGCAAATATACCAGTGTATTATCGCTCTATCATGACCAGGGACATATTGCAACAAAGACGCTGGACTTCGAAAAAACGATTGCGATCACAAATGGTATGCCGATCCTTCGGACATCTGTGGATCACGGAACCGCATTCGATATTGCGGGAAAAGGAATTGTAAGCGCAGTCAGCATGATCGAGGCAATCAGACTTGCAGCGAAATATGCACCGAATTTTACCGGAAAATAAGTAAAAGAAAACAAAAAAACAAAACGTAAAAAGGATGGCAGCAAAAACTGCAAAAACAAAAAGAGAGAACGTAGGAGGTCTGAATTATGGTAAACGGACTTAGTGGGGAAAGAATGCTTATCGGACTGGCAATAGGTATCGCAGTCCTGATATTTTTAGTATTAAAGACAAAGATCCAGGCATTTCTCGCCTTGATCATCAGTACAGTTGTAGTCGGCGTGATTGGCGGCATGCCGCTTACAAATATTACAATTGAAGTAGACGGTGTCGAGAAGACATTTGGTATCGTGAATTCGATCACTTCAGGGTTTGGCGGAACTCTGGGAAGTATCGGAATCATCATTGGATTCGGTGTTATGATGGGCCAGATCTTTGAAGTGACAGGTGCGGCCAAGAGAATGGCACATACATTCTTAAAACTCTTCGGTAAAAAGAGAGAAGAAGAAGCCCTTGCACTGACAGGATTCCTGGTATCGATTCCAATCTTCTGTGATTCTGGATTCGTTGTACTGGCACCGATTGCAAAGGCAATCTCCAAAGCAACGAAGAAATCTGTGATCGGACTCGGAACAGCACTGGCAGCAGGTCTTGTAATCACACACTCCCTGGTACCACCGACACCTGGTCCGTTAGGAGTCTGCGGAATCTTTGGAGTAGACGTAGGAAAATTCATCCTGCTGACACTGGTACTTGCACTTCCGATGGCAATTGCATGTATCGCATATTCAAGATTATATCTTTCAAAGAAATACTACAGAATCCCGAACGAAGAAGGCGAGATCGTAGAGATGCCTTACCAGGAGCCTAATTACGAAGCAGCATTTTCAATGGATATGACAGGTGTTCCGGGAGCACTGGAATCCTTTATGCCTCTGATCATCCCGATCATTCTGATCCTGATCAATACCGTGGCAACAGCAATGGGCAAGACAGAAGGATTCATGAATGTACTTGTATTCCTCGGTCAGCCGATCGTAGCAGTCGGACTGGGACTGATCGTAGCAATTCTGACACTTGGAAGAAGCCTTGACAGACATGAAGCTCTTACAGAGATGGAAAAAGGAATGGCTTCAGCCGGAATCATCATGCTGGTAACAGGCGGAGGCGGAGCTCTTGGACAGATCATCAAAGATTCAGGACTTGGAACATTCATGGCGGAAGGACTTGCAAAGACAGCAATCCCGATCATTATCCTGCCGCTTCTGATCGCGACAGCAATGAGATTCATCCAGGGTTCAGGAACAGTAGCAATGACAACAGCAGCAAGTATCACAGCACCGATCATCGCAGCATCAGGTGTAAGTCCGATCCTCGGAGCAGTAGCATGCTGTGTGGGCTCTCTGTTCTTCGGATACTTCAATGACAGTTACTTCTGGGTAGTAAACAGAACGCTGGGCGTGAGTGAAGCGAAAGACCAGCTCCGCATCTGGTCTGTGACATCAACGGTGGCATGGGCAGTCGGAGTAGTAGAAGTGTTGATACTGAATATATTCATGTAATGTAATGTAATACGGATTATATAAGGATCATAGAAAATAATAAGAAAAGCCTGAGACGGCTGGAAGGAGCGTGTACCGGTTCTTCCAGCTGTTTTTGCATGCCGGAGAATGTAAGAGAACGAACATTCTGTGTTATCTTGTAAATGAAATGCCGGCATGTTATCATAAATACAGAAAAAAAGAAGGAACAGGTGTATTATGAATGAATCAAGCCGTCAGGAACGGATAATCAGAACGTCTGTGATCGGAATATTAGTGAATTTACTGATCGCAGCAGTGAAAATAATGATCGGGACACTGGCATCGTCCATTGCGATCGTGTCGGAAGGTATCAATAATGCAACGGATGCAGGATCTTCGTTCCTGACTTATATAGGGACAAAACTTTCCGGGAAACATCCGGATGAAAAGCATCCGTTTGGGTATGGAAGAATAGAGTATCTGACAGGTATGGTGGTCGGCGTTCTGATATTATATGCCGGACTGGGGATGCTTAAGGAGTCTGTGGAAGGAATCCTTCATCCGTCAGATATGAATGTCAGTATACTGACGGTACTGATCGTTGCAGGAACAGCCGTAACCAAATTTATTCTGGGAATGTATACAATAAAAGTAGGAAAATCCGTAGAATCAGAAGTATTACTGGCAGTGGGGGAAGACGGAAGAAATGATTCGTATTTCTCAGGTCTGACAATCCTGTCATCTGTGATATTTTTATTTACAGGTTTCTCTCTGGATGCTTATGCAGGTATTGTATTTTCTTTTGTCGTGATAAAGAGCGGAGTGGACACGCTTAAGAATACGGCATCCGATCTGATCGGACGTTCGGGGAAAGAAGAACTTGCGAGAAAGCTGTATAAAGAAATCCGTGCAACAGATGGAGTGATCAGTGCGATCGATATGATGCTGCATGATTATGGACCGGACCGCTATTCTGGTTCAGTAAATATCGAGATCGATCATAAAAGAAGCATCGGAGAAGTCTATGAAGAGATTCACCGATTGCAGCTTCGGATCATGGAAGAGTATCATGTGACGATGGTATTTGGAATCTATGCGGTCGATGAAGATACTTCGGACATCGTTGATATCCGCAGATACATCGGGAAATTCGTACGCGTAAATGAGCACGTAAAGAGTTTTCATGCGTTATATCTGAGCAAAGAGACCGGTACACTCTACTGTGATCTCATCGTGGACTATGCACTTGGAGGCTGGGAAGAGTTGAAGGAATCTTTTATAGAATACATGAAGAAGCAGTATCCGGAATATGAGATATCGCTGACAATAGAGACAGAATTTGTATGATTTTTATAAAGTGGAAGAATAAAAGGACTGCAGGTAGCAGATCCGGCATAAGGTAGGAGGAAATGATATGCTTGCGGCAGAAAGACAGGCCATGATCGTTGAACTGATCAGAGAGAACGGAAGTGTGCAGGTAGACGAACTGGCCAGAGAACTAAATGTAAGCTCCATGACGATCCGAAGAGATCTGGTAAAGCTGGAAAACAGCAATATGATCGAACGATGCCATGGAGGTGCGGTTGCAAAGCAGGAAGTGGCTTATGAGAAAAAGCAGACCAGCAACAAAAAAAGCAAAGCAGCAATTGCAGGAAAATGTGCGGAATTCGTACATCCGGGAGATTCGGTATTCCTGGATGCCGGAACGACAACCTGTGAGATCGCAAAACGGATCTGTGACATCCCGGATATCATCGTTGTGACAAATGATCTGGAGATTGCACAGGTATTAAAAAACAGCAATGCGAAAGTATATATCTGTGGCGGTATGCTGCAGAAAGAAACGGGCAGTCTGTTCGGCAGATATGCTACAGAGATGTTAAAGGACTTCCGGTTTGATGTGGGATTCTTTGGAGCGGCTTCCATTAACGAAGACTTCCAGGTGACGACACCGACACATGAAAAAATGTGGCTGAAACGGCAGGTGCCAAAGCAATGCGCAAGATCCTATCTGGCAGTAGATCAGTCGAAATTTGGCAAACAATCCATGACCTGGATCAACCAGCTGGAAGATTACACCGGTGTAATTACGGACCGGCAGTTCACACCGGAGGAAATAGAAGTATTAGAGATGCGGGGAGTAAGGATTATAGGAATTTAATTGGGATTTAATTTATTAACTGGGGAAGCGGCCTCTCAGTCCTTGAAGGAAACAATAGATAAGGCTTCTTGTTCAGGTTCCATACCATAAGAAACACTAAGAGAGTCAGAATCACCTAAAAGCAAAGGAACTACGCTCAAACTCGGCGTTCGCCTCAAACACGTTCGCTTCGTTCCTTTAACGGTGCTTCTGACTCTCTAATTGTTTCTAACGGCATTCCACATTCACAATAATCCTTATCTATTGTTTCCTTCAAGTCATGACTGGCAGCGAATGTTAATAAATAAAATGCCCGGAAGTGTAACCCAGCGTAAGCCACTACGGTTACGCATTTGCCATTCGTAAGGCATTTGATACACACGGAATAAAACTTGGAAAGGTGTTCCAGTGAATGTGAAAGAGGCGTTGGTAATTCTTAAGGGGTAAAATTCTGCGTTAGGTTTTCAAAATTTGACTGTCTGAGGCGTATGCCGAGTTTCAAATTTTGAAAGCCTGCTTTTAGCAGAATTTTGCCCCTTTAGAATTGACCCGCCGATGGAACCTGAGCAGGAACGCCTTTCCAAGCTTTATTCCGGTTCGGGTATCCACAGCCTTCCTGAATTAAATCCCAAATCAAATTAATAGGTAACCTCCTGCAAATACAACCCCTTCGGATCGCAAGGTGCACTGGCTTCCAGGATTCCGGCAAAGATATCATCAATATCCTGCACAGAGCGGTTGCCGAGTCCGATATCCATCAGTGTGCCAACGATGATGCGGGCCATGTTGTGAAGAAAATCATCAGCATGGATCAGGATCTGCATTTCCTCAATGTCTCCATAGATATCAATATCAAAGATCTCTCGGACTGTAGATTTCGTCTTCTTCGCACTGGAGAAATTGCGGAAATCGTGACGTCCGGTGAGCTTCTCGGCGGCCTGCTGCATCATGCGTTTGTCCGGGATACGGTAGCAGTGGTAGGTATATTTACGGTCAAAGACACTTGGCACATCATCAATGGTCATGCGGTATACATAAGTCTTGGATGTAGCATTGAGCTGTGCGTGGAAACGTTCCGGCACTTCTTCCACTTCGATGATCGCAATATCCATCGGAAGATAACGGTTCAGATAGTGCTTGATGTTCTGGGTGCTGATAGAACAGGATGTCCGGAAGTTGGCAATCTGCGCATAAGCATGTACGCCGACTTCGGTACGGCATCCGCAGAAAAGTTCCAGATCATCTTCTTCTGTCATTTTCTTTAAAACTTCTGTGATTTTATTCGATATGGTATTGCCGGATTCGTCTTTTCCCAGTCTTGTCCATCCCTGGTAACGGCTTCCATCGTATTCGATCGTTAATTTTATATTTCTCATGAGAACTCCATTCCGCTGTGAAACAGCTTTTATTGAAATTAGTTTAAGTATAACAAATACGGTGCTATAATAAAAGAGTTTAAAAAGAAAAGAGAGGTGTTTTTTTATGGAAATGGAAAAAAGAAAGGTATCGGATTCAATCGTAGAGACGGTTCATATGGTAAGACCGCAGCACCTGAATGCGTCTGACCGTTTGTTCGGAGGGGCACTTATGCAGTGGATCGATGAAGTGGCAGGTATGGTGGCAAAACGCCACACAAGGAGAAATGTGATCACAGCATCTGTAGACAGTCTGAGTTTCCTTAGGGGTGCATATGTCAAAGATACAGTTGTGATCATTGGAAAAGTGACTTATGTCGGGAATACCTCTATGGAAGTAAAGGTAGATACTTATGTAGAGGCGTTGAGCGGGGAACGTACGCCAATCAATCATGCGTATTTTACAATGGTGGCACTGGACAAGAATGACAGGCCGGTAAGAGTACCGAGACTGGAACTTGAGACAGAAGAAGAAAAAGAAGAGTGGGATAAGGGAGAAAAGAGAAGAGAACTCCGTATGATGCGTAAAGAAGAAGGACTTTAAAGCCCTTCTTCTATTTTGTTATGTATGATTCTTCATATGTGTGCGGACCATCTGCACCATCTGGTCAATCTGCTCCTGCTCTTTGGCGGGGCGTCCCTCTTTCAGGATGTCGAGGATGAGAGACATTTCCTGCGGAGTGAACTGAATTCCTTTTTTGTTTGCGCTGGTGATGAGTGCCATCATCACAGGAGCCAGTGATCTTCCGCTTTTGCCGGCGGTCTGTTTTGCGGCGAGCCGGATCAGCTCCAGTTTGACAGGATCCATTCCATTTATAGCCGGATGATCCATCCAGCTGTTGCCGGTGTTGCTTCCGGAAGAGTCCGTTGTATGAGTGGTTCTTTCATTCATGTGAAGAGTCTCCTTTCTTTGCCGGTGATCCAGATGCGGAAAGTTCCTCGTCGAACAGTTTCATGTAATTCTGGAACATTTCCATATCTTCGCCGGACATCATTGCTTTCATAAGATCAACAGGGCTTGCAGGACCGGAAGCACCGGGATCTCCGGTTGTGGAACCGGCCTGCGCCATTGCCATCATTTCCGCCATCTGCATCACAGAAGTCATCTGATTCATCATATCCCGTTCATTTTCATCCATATAAGGCGCAAGTTCGCTGATCGATTGAAAAGAAAATGCATGGAAAGGAAGTCCCCGGAAATAGTCCATCGTATACCGGAATTCGGTAAATTTGATGTAGACGGCAAGAAAGCGCTGAATGGAAGGAGGCAGGAAGGCAAGAAACAGCTTCCATTTATATAAATAGGAGGGTGTGACAGATTTATCGAAGGGTGTCATTGGTTTAGAAGGTTTTCCGGCCATGGTGACTCCTTCCGGTATCAGCGTTATAAATATATATGAAAAAAGAGACGGGAAAATGACTCCGTCTCTTAAGTCCTATACAGGAAAATGTAAGTTGTCTAGCATCCACATCCACAGCCGTTGCCGCAACCATTACCGCAACCATTGCCAAAGCCGCCGCAGCAGCAGAGAAGAAGGATGATCCACAGACAGCTGTCGTTACCGTTGCCACATCCGCAGCCATTGCCGCAACCATTGCCAAAGCCGCCGCAGCAGCAGAGAAGAAGGATGATCCACAGGCAGCTGTTGTTGCCGAAGCCGCATCCGCTGTTATTGCATCCACAACTGCATCCGCCGCATCCACAGTCCCCGCCGAATCTGTCGCGTCCTTCGCATCCGCATCCACAGTTTGCTGTACTCAAATCGCTCATATTGAATCCTCCAATAATGATGTTTACAGTACATAATATGCAGACGGTGCAGATGTGTGAGCAGAATATTAAGTATAACTGACCAGCCGTTTCAGAGAATACTGGAAATGAAGCAGTTCTTTCTGAAGCTTCACACGTTTGAATCCACTGAGTTCTTTTTTTGAATAATCATCGTAAACCTTCAATAGATAAGATACCGGGAGATTCCGGTTCTTATACCAGGTAAAAAGCAGCCAGTCCATGATCGGAGGCAGCCAGTACTTTTCGGGAATCTCTGCCTCTCGCAGTGTTATGGCATAGCGGAGTGCCTGAGAGGAAAGATCCGACAGCCTGTCCGCTGCCTGTTCCTTATTTTTTTCTTTGAAAAGCTGTTCGCTTTCCAGCGTGATATCATATAAAGAATCAGCTGCCCGCCAATAATTCACAAATGGTGTACCGGTGACCGGCGCTGTTTCTTCCATATTATGAAGATTGAACAGATCAAAGTTCCGGTCTGCACCTGCAGATGGCTTTCCGAATACTTTGCGGTCATAAGAAGCACGTTTCTTCGGATCGGAAAGTATGCGGTAGGCTTCCAGGATCTGCTGCATTTTTCTGGTTGTATCGATACCATTCTTCATGTTGGCATCGGGATGATATTTTTTCGCAAGTCTGTTCTTGGCGGCAGAGATTTCTTCAGGAGAAGCCGTTCTTGACACACCAAGCATCTTGTAATAATTCTTTTTTGCCATTATATTCTCCCCTTATAATATATGGACATGATCGGAAGATACTGCATCCGGCAATATCTCCCATCAGATATATTACGACAAAGCCGGTGGGAAATCAATTTTATTTTGAAAAAACAAAGGTGTAAAGAAAAAATACTTGACACCCATCCGGAAGTGTTATATGATATCGGAGGTGAAAGACATGAATGAAATATTAGAACAGGCATTATTATATGATTTTTATGGAGAACTTCTTACGGATCATCAGAAAGAAGTGTATGAGCAGTTTGTCCTGGAAGATTTATCACTCGGCGAGATCGCAAGAGAGGAAGGAATCAGCAGACAGGGTGTACATGATCTGGTAAAGAGATGTTCCCAGACACTGAAAGGCTACGAAGAGAAACTTCATCTGGTAGAGAAATTCGTGTCGGTCAGAGAAAAAGTAAAGCAGATTGATGAATTGCTGGATGGATATGAGAAGGAGAATGCAGAAGAACTTGTTGCAGACATCCGGAAGATATCCGATGAAATTATAGAGGAGTTATAGCATGGCATTTGACAGCTTGACAGAGAAACTTCAAAACGTATTTAAGAACCTGCGAAGCAAAGGACGTCTGACAGAAGATGATGTCAAAGAAGCTTTAAAAGAGATCAAGCGCGCATTACTCGCAGCGGATGTTAACTTTAAAGTGGTAAAAGATTTCATCAAGAGCGTGCAGGAGCGTGCGATCGGTCAGGATGTAATGAATGGTCTGAATCCGGGACAGATGGTGATCAAGATTGTAAATGAGGAACTGATCAACCTGATGGGTTCGGAGACTACAGAGATTCAGCTTCAGCCTGGAAAGGCCATCACGGTCATCATGATGGCAGGTCTTCAGGGAGCAGGTAAGACGACCACGACAGCAAAGCTTGCCGGAAAGTTCAAGTTAAAGGGCAAGAAACCACTGCTGGTTGCATGTGACGTCTACAGACCGGCTGCGATCAAGCAGTTACAGGTCAATGGTGAGAAGCAGGGTGTGGAAGTCTTCTCCATGGGAGAGAACCACAAGCCGGCGAATATCGCCAGGGCGGCGATCGAACATGCGCAGAAGAATGGCAACGACCTCGTGATCCTCGATACAGCCGGACGACTTCACATCGATGAAGATATGATGGCAGAGCTTGAAGAGATCAAAGAGGAAGTAGAAGTACATCAGACCATACTTGTTATTGATGCAATGACCGGACAGGATGCCGTGAATGTGGCAAAAGAGTTCAATGAAAAGGTCGGCATCGACGGTGTGATCGTTACCAAATTAGATGGTGACACAAGAGGTGGTGCGGCACTGTCCGTAAAGGCAGTTACCGGAAAGCCGATCCTGTATGTAGGTATGGGAGAAAAACTTTCGGATCTGGAACAGTTCTATCCGGACCGTATGGCGTCAAGAATCCTCGGAATGGGAGATGTCCTGTCACTTATCGAGAAGGCAGAGGCCGAGATCGATGAAGAGAAAGCCAGAGAGATGACCCAGAAGCTTAAGAAGAACCAGTTTGATTTTGACGATTATCTGGAAAGCATTAAGCAGATGAAGAATATGGGTGGTCTTGGAAATATCATGAACATGCTGCCGGGTCTTGGAGGCATGGGCAGTAAGATGAAGGGATTGGACGACGAGCAGACAGCGGAAGCTGAGAGGAAGATGGGAAGGATGGAAGCGATCATTCATTCCATGACACCGGCGGAAAGAGCTAATCCGGATATTCTTTCTCCATCCAGAAAGCACAGAATTGCCAAAGGTGCAGGGGTGGACATCAGCGAAGTGAACCGCATGATCAAGCAGTTTAACGAGATGAAAAAGCTGATGAAACAATTTGGCAAGCCGGGAAAGAAGAAAAAATTCGGATTCCCGTTTTAAATATGATATACCGCGGATCCCGCGTTATATAGATTCCAGATTATACATTAGAAGATGCCAAAGGCAGGTTCTGGGTATAAGAATAAACTATGAATATTATGATTTTACGGAGGTAAACTAACATGGCAGTAAAAATGAGATTAAGAAGAATGGGACAGAAGAAGGCTCCTTTCTATAGAATCATCGTAGCAGATTCTAGATCACCAAGAGACGGAAGATTCATCGACGAGATCGGAACATACGATCCGAACTGTGATCCAAGTGCTATCAAAGTTGACGAAGAAGCAGCTAAGAAATGGCTTGCAAACGGAGCACAGCCTACAGAAGCAGTTGCAAAGATTTTAAAGGCAGCAGGCATCGAGAAATAATTATGCCACTGGAGGTGTGCATTTATGAAGGAATTAGTTGAAGTAATTGCGAAAGCATTAGTCGACGATCCAGAAAGCGTTGTTGTAAATGAACGCGAAGAGAAGAAGACGACAGTTCTGGAAGTACGGGTTGCTGAATCTGATATGGGAAAAGTAATCGGAAAACAGGGCCGTATTGCGAAGGCGATCCGCTCAGTTGTGAAAGCCGCAGCAGCGAAGGAAGATAAGAAAGTTATCGTAGATATCATGGACTAGAATAATAATGGGGATTCCCATTTTGTCCCGGGACAGGCCCGTTTGTGGTCTGTCCCGCTTATCTTATATCAGAGTATGTGAACAGTATCTGTTATGAAAGAGGAAAAGAGCGGTATAGAAATGCCCGCAACATATAAGAAAAGGAGTATCTATGGAAGAATTGTTACAGGTAGGCGTCATCACTTCGACACACGGAGTGCGCGGGGAAGTCAAAGTATTTCCGACTACAGATGACCCGGAGCGTTTTAAGACGTTAAAGCATGTGCTGTTAGACACCGGGAGAGAGAAAAAACCTCTGGAGATCCAGGGGGTCAAATTCTTTAAACAGTTTGTGATCCTGAAATTCAAAGGAATTGATAATATAAATGATATTGAGCGATATAAGAGATGCCCGCTTCTGGTAGAACGAAAAGATGCGGTGGCACTGGAAGAGGATGAATATTTTATCGCCGATATGATCGGTATCCAGGTTGTAACAGAGGACGATGAACCATTCGGAACATTAAAAGATGTCATGGAGACCGGTGCGAACGATGTTTATGTGATCGATACCGAGGAACATGGAGAAGTGCTGGTTCCGGCAATCCGCGAATGTATCCTGGATGTTGATATAGAGAATCAGAAGATGAAGATCCACCTGATGGACGGGCTGATCTAGAAAGAGGATAGTATATGAATTTTTATATTATGACATTATTCCCGGAGATGGTCATGGACGGGCTGAACACCAGTATCATCGGGCGTGCGGTGAATAAAGGACTTCTGTCTATAGAGGCTTTGAATATCAGGGATTATGCGTTCAATAAGCATCACAGCGTGGATGACTATCCGTATGGCGGCGGTGCAGGGATGCTGATGCAGGCGGAGCCGGTATATCAGTGCTATGATGCACTTGCAAGACAGATCCGGGAAAGGAAAGCCGGGGAAGAAAGATCCGGAGAACAGCCGGACATGGCGTGTGGAAAGAAACGCACAAGAGTCATTTATCTGTCCCCGCAGGGAAAGACATTCAACCAGTCTATGGCAGAAGAATTCGCACAGGAAGAAGATCTTGTATTCTTATGCGGACATTATGAAGGGATTGACGAACGTGTGCTGGAGGAGATCGTGACCGATTATGTATCCATAGGGGATTATGTCCTGACCGGGGGAGAACTTCCGGCGATGATCATGATTGATGCGATATCCAGACTGGTTCCTGGAGTCCTCCATAACGATGTATCTGCCGAATTCGAAAGCTTTCAGGATAATCTGCTGGAATACCCGCAGTATTCCAGACCGGAAGTGTGGCATGACAAAAAAGTACCGGAGATATTGATGTCCGGTCATCATGCCAATATTGAAAAATGGAGACGCGAACAGTCTGTGATCCGCACTGCGAAGAACCGGCCGGATCTGCTTGAAAAGGCAGAGCTTACCGAGAAAGAAAAAAAGCTGGCAAAGGAAATACAAAGAGACGGGCAGCCGGTTACAGAGTAGGATCATATAAAGCAGAAAAGAGTGCAAAAAACAAGAAAAAATCCTTGTAATTTTGCACCGGGTATGATAGAATATAGCGTGTTGTGAAGAAAAATAGATGGTCCTCTGGTACAAATGTATTAAGAACATCCAAGTAAACAAGGAGGTCACACATAATGAACGATATTATTAAGAACATTGAAGCTGCTCAGTTAAAAGAAGTAGCACCAGAATTCCACGTTGGAGATACTGTTAAAGTTTACGGAAAGATCAAAGAAGGAAACCGTGAAAGAGTACAGATTTTCGAAGGAACAGTCCTGAAGAGACAGGGTGGCGGAGCAAGAGAGACATTTACAGTTAGAAAGTTTTCTAACGGAATCGGTGTTGAGAAGACTTGGCCGGTACACTCACCAAACGTTGAGAAGATCGAAGTAGTAAGAAGAGGTAAAGTAAGAAGAGCAAAACTGAACTACTTAAGAGACCGCGTTGGTAAGAAAGCTAAAGTAAAAGAATTAGTAAAATAATCAGGAAAATGAATGTAAAAAGGACAACTACATAATGTAATTGTCCTTTTTTGATATTGCCATGTATTTCGCAGGGAGCTGCCCGTGGCAAGTCATGAAGATAAGGGGATTATATGAGACGCAGAAGTAATCTGGATTTTGAAAGACGAAGAAGATCCCGGAGATCAAGTTACCGCAGACGTCAGGCAAAAAAGAAACTGTTGGGAAAACTTCCGAAGGAGAAGAAGAAGATTCACCTGAATCTGGAAAAGATCGTATCCGGCATAAGCTGGGTGTTTAAGATCGCAGTCACCTGCCTGATCGCATTTGTCGCAGTATGGTACTGGGGACAACAGGTGAGTACCGTGGGAGATTCTATGAGACCGGTACTTAAGAATGCGGATAAAGTGCTGGTAAACCGTATTGTATATAATGCATCTTCTCCAAAGCGTGGAGATATCATTGTCTTTAAGCCGAAGGGCAATGAAAGTTCGCATTATTATGCGAAGAGGATTGTTGGACTTCCGGGAGAAACGGTACAGATCGTAGAGAACCGGATTTATATCAATGGAGAGAAACTGGAAGAAGATTATACAACCACGAAGATTGATACCGCAGGCATCGCAGCCGAGAAGGTTAAGCTTGGCGGGGATGAATATTTTGTGATGGGTGATAACAGAAAGAACAGCGAAGACAGCCGGAGTGCAGATATCGGAGCGGTAAAACGGTCTTATATTTACGGAAAGGCCTGGTTTGTGGTATCACCGAAGAAGAATTTTGGATTCGTGAGATAATAGATAAGAGGAGAACGAAGATATGCATTTTCAATGGTATCCAGGGCACATGACGAAAGCAAAACGCATGATGCAGGAGAATATCAAACTAATAGATCTGGTCATTGAGCTGGTTGATGCCAGAGTACCGATTAGCAGCAGGAACCCGGACATTGACGAACTTGGAAAGAATAAAGCAAGGCTGATCCTTCTGAACAAGTCAGATTTGGCAGAAGATAAATGGAACGATGCCTGGTCGGAATATTTCCGCGAAAAAGGGTTTTCCGTTGTAAAAGTGAACTCTAAAAAAGGCGGGGGGATCAAGTCTATCAACGGCGTGATTCAGGAAGCATGTAAAGAAAAGATTGAAAGAGACAGAAAGCGCGGTATCCTGAACCGTCCGGTCAGAGCCATGGTAGTAGGAATCCCGAATGTCGGAAAGTCAACATTCATCAATGCACTGGCAGGAAAAGCCTGTGCGAAGACGGGCAACAAGCCGGGTGTGACCAAGGGAAAACAGTGGATCAGACTGAACAAGAATGTAGAACTTCTTGATACACCGGGAATCTTATGGCCAAGATTCGAAGATCAGGCAGTAGGTCTTAAGCTTGCATTTATCGGTTCGATCAAGGATGAGATCCTGCAGACGGAAGAACTGGCAGCAGAGCTTGTGACATTTATGAACAAGAATTATCCGGGAGTTTTGGAGAGTAAATATAATGTAGAAGAAGATGCGGATCCATACGGCATGATCGCAAGGATCGCTGAAAGCAGACATTGCCTGGTACGCGGAAATGAAATGGATACAGAGAAAGCGTCTGTCCTTCTGATGGATGATTTCCGTAACGGACGCCTGGGAAGACTGACTCTGGAATATCCGGATGCATATTAGAAAGGACACGCGCGAATATGTCCAGACATTCAAAGAGAGAGGAAGAAGAAAGAGACATCCTGGGGGAACTCGGCGGATGGCTTGTGTATATACTGCTTATCATCGGTCTGACCTATCTGATCATCACCTTTGTCGGACAGCGGACGATGGTAAGCGGCTCTTCCATGGAGACGACATTACAGGATGGAGACAATCTGATCGTTGATAAGATCAGTTACCGGTTCCGGGATCCGAAACGCTATGATATCATTGTATTTCCGTATAAATATGAAGAAGATACATATTATATCAAACGTATCATCGGAATGCCGGGTGAGACTGTGCAGATCCGGGACGGATATGTGTATATCGATGGAAAACGCCTGACCAGTGATATCTATGGGAAGGAGAAGATCAAGGATCCGCAGACGGCTGCAGAACCGGTTACGCTGGGAGATGATGAATACTTTGTGATGGGAGATAACCGTAATCACAGTATGGACAGCAGAGATCCGGGGGTAGGAGTGCTGACCCGGAAGGATCTGATCGGCAGAGCCTGGGTGCGTATCTATCCATTTGACAATATAGGAGTGATCCGACATGAATAAACGAGAAGAAGAAAAACTGAAAAAACAACAGGAAAAGCTACAGAAAGAACTGGAGCGTACCGAAGCAATGAGCGTCTATGAAAAAAAATACAGCGACTGTACCTATATCTGTGGGATCGATGAAGTCGGCCGCGGTCCATTTGCCGGTCCGGTGGTAGCGGGAGCAGTCATTCTGCCAAAAGATGATCCGATCCTGTATCTGAATGATTCGAAAAAGCTTTCGGAGAAGAAGAGGGAGGCACTTTACGATGAGATCATGGAGCGTGCAGTGGCGACAGGAATCGGGATTGTAAGTCCGGCAAGGATTGATGAGATCAATATCCTGCAGGCGACTTATGAGGCGATGCGCATGGCGATAGGGAACCTGAAGGTAGAGCCGGATCTGCTTCTGAATGATGCAGTGACGATACCGGGCGTCGATATCCGGCAGGTGCCGATCATCAAAGGAGATGCCAAAAGTGTGTCCATTGCAGCGGCAAGCATCATTGCCAAAGTGACCAGGGACCGCCTGATGGTAGAGTATGATGCAGTGATGCCGGGATATGATTTCGCTGCCAATAAAGGATATGGCACGAAGAAACATATCGAAGGCCTGAAAGAACTGGGACCATCACCGATCCACAGAATGACATTTATAAAAAAATACATATAAAAATATATCACAGACAGCAAAGCTGTAAGAATGTTTGCTAAAATGAACGGGAGGACTATGGCCGGAGATACAGGAAGAGAACGGAAGAATAACCGGGAGACCGGAAGCCATTATGAACGGCTTGCCGGTGCATATCTGGAGCAGGAAGGATATGAGATCCTGGAGTATAATTACCGGTGTAAGACCGGAGAGATTGATATCATAGCAAGAGAAGCGGGATATCTGGTCTTCTGTGAGGTGAAATATCGCTCTTCAGATAAAAAAGGACATCCGGCGGAGGCTGTAAATCCAGCCAAACAGAGAACCATTTCCAAAAGTGCACTTTGCTATATGGCGGTCAACGGAATTGATGAGGTACCATGCAGATTCGATGTGGTGAGCATCGAGAATCATGAGGTGACACTTTACCGGAATGCATTTGATTATACAGGATAGGAAGAGATCCGGAACAGAAAGGATGAATATGGCATGAATCTGGGCTTACATTATAAAAATCAGGACCATATATTTGATGAAAAAGAAGTGAACGGTGTCCCGTTCTTAAGTTATCCGATGCTGGAAGAGACCGGAATCGTGAATCATGGATTCTCGACCAGACTTGGCGGTGTCAGCAAAGGATGCTGGGCAACGATGAATATCAGTACAACCAGAGGTGACGATCCGGAAGATGTCAGGGAGAATCAGAGAAGGATTGCCGGAGCCATCGGTGTACAGCCGGAAGATATGACATTCACCAATCAGACCCATACGACCAATGTAGCGGTAGTAAAAGCCGGAGACAAGGGAAAGCGTTTTCAGGAGACCGATGGAATGATCACAGATGTGCCGGGAATCTGTCTGGTTACATTTTACGCAGACTGTGTGCCGTTGTATTTTGTTGATCCGGTGAAGAAGGCAATCGGTCTTTCACACTCCGGATGGCGGGGAACCGTCGGTAAGATAGGAAAAGTTACCATAGAACTGATGCAGAAGACATATGGCTCTGATCCGGAAGATATCATTGCGGCAATCGGTCCGTCCATCTGCCGGGACTGCTATGAAGTGAGCGGGGATGTGATACAGCAATTCCGGGAAAACTTTGACGAAGCGTACTGGCCGGAGCTGTTTTATAAAAAAGAAAACGGGAAATACCAGTTGGATCTCTGGCGTGCCAATGAACGGATATTCACAGAAGCCGGAATACGCGAAGATCATATTGCGGTAACCAATGTATGCACACACTGCAATCCGGATATTCTGTTCTCGCATAGGACTACCGGAGATAAAAGGGGAAATGTAAGCGCATTTCTTGCGCTGAAACAGATGACAACAAGAGGAGTATAACATATGACAGATACAACAATTGCAGATACGACGCAGGAAGTAACCGATGCGACGCAGGAAGCGGTCAAACAGGTTAATCAGCTGACACAATATGTACAGGACAGCATACCGGGACTGATCACGTTCGGATTGAAAGTGCTGGCGGCACTGGTGGCATTCTTTATCGGCCGGCTGGTGATCCGGTGGATCCGGAAGATCGTCAGACGTTCCTTTGAGCGCTCCGGTGCGGACAAAGGAGTGGAGCAGTTTGTAGATTCCCTGCTAAAATATGGACTGTATGCCCTGCTTGTCTTCAGTCTGATCTCCAGTCTTGGATTCGATACAACGTCCGTAGCGGCAGTACTGGCATCCGGTGGTGTGGCAATCGGTCTTGCATTACAGGGAAGCCTTTCGAACTTTGCAGGCGGAGTCCTGATCCTTTTATTAAAACCGTTTGTAGTCGGAGATTATATTATCGAGGATACCAACGGAAAAGAAGGAACCGTAAAAGAGATCCAGATCTTCTATACCAAACTCAGTACAATTGATAACAAGACGATCGTAATCCCGAATGGAATGCTGACCAACAACAGTATTACCAATGCAACGGCAAAAGATGAAAGGCAGCTGGATCTGCGGGTAAGTATCTCTTATGACGCAGACATCCGGCAGGCGAAAAACGTGATTGAGGAACTGTTGGAAAAAGATGAATGCATTATCAAGAATGAGCAGATCAATGTGTTCGTTCATGAATTGGCAGACAATGCGGTAGTGCTTGGAATCCGCGCATGGGTGAAAAATGAGGAATACTGGACAACGAGATGGAGGCTTCTGGAAGAGATCAAGATCCTGCTGGATGAAAATGGAATTGAGATTCCGTATCCGCAGATGGCAGTGCATATGAAGGAAAATGTGTAATTCACTACACATTTTCCTGAAAAAGTACTTGCAAATATAATAAAATGCGGTATAATTATAGACGTGGCTGTCACAGACACATGCTGGAATAGCTCAGTTGGTAGAGCACTTCACTCGTAATGAAGGGGTCGTCGGTTCAAGTCCGATTTCCAGCTTATTTTTTTAGAATCCTTGGAAAAGGGTTCTATTTTTTTTGCGTGAGTATGTAAAAGTAACTGTTCGGATAAGAAATTGTCCAGATACACAGAGTGAGGAATTTCGTGTATAATAAATGTGTGGATGTGAAAGGGGAAGACACAGATGAAACAAATATGGAAACAAACATGGAGACAGCGGCTGGCAGCAGCGTTGATACAGCTGCTTATGGTGCTTGCAATGGCAGGTGTCGGAATCCGGATGCCGGTGCAGGCGGCAGAAAAGAATGCGGTCACACAATCCGGTGAGATGAAGGTACATTTCCTCGACGTAGGACAGGGACTGTCTATTCTGGCCCAGTCGGAAGGAAAGACGATGATTTATGACGGTGGGGACAGGAAGACTTCAAGATTCGTGGTATCCTATCTGAAAGAACATGGCGTATCGAAAATTGATTACCTGATCAGCAGCCACTACGATGCGGATCATATGACAGGACTGATTGGATGCCTGAATGCATTTGATGTGAAAAATGTCATATCCAGCAACTATGTGCATACGAGCAAGCTGTATCAGTCATTTGTGAAAGCGGTCAAAGCCGATGGACTTAAGATGCAACATCCGGCGGTTGGAAAGACGTATAAATTTGGAAGAGGCTCATTCGAGATCCTTGCACCGAAGACGATAGAGGCGAAAGGAAGCAACAATAATTCAGTAGCAATCAAGTTGATGAATGGTGAAAACAGCTTTGTATTTACTGGAGATGCGGAGCACGAAAGCGAAGCAGCAATGTGTAATTCCGGTATCGACTTAAGTTGTGATGTGCTTGTCCCAGGGCATCACGGATCTGCAACAGCGACCTCATGGGATTTTCTTCAGAAGACAGTGCCGGAATATGCGGTGATCAGTTGCGGAACGAATAATAAATATGGACATCCGGACAAAGATACCATGGATAAGCTCCAGAGTATGGACATCCAGGTATACAGGACGGATAAGCAAGGAACGATCGTTGTGACCAGCGACGGCACGAATCTGAACTGGAGTGCGGAACCGTGTAATGACTATACACCGGGAGACGATTCGGATCAGGGAACGCAGAGTACGTCGGAAGTACAGCAGGAGGCATCAAAGACAGCAACAGGAGAGCATGTATGGGTGTCTGCGACAGGAAACAAATACCACAAGACGAATCACTGTGGCAATATGAATCCGAATACGGCAAAAGAAGAAACCCGGGAAGAAGCGGAAGCGCAGGGACTTGAACCATGTAAGAAATGTTACTAAATGAGATAAACAGTGAGAAAACGGAAAGGAATGTTTGAAAATTACAGAGTATGGAATTACGGTTGTTTACCTGATGATTTTATGCCGTATTGCTTATGCGGACTGGAAATATCAGATCATTGAGCCGTGGACACATATAGGAATCCTGACACTTGCCTGTATGGAAATGTTATTCCGTGTGGGAGTGTCTGTCCAGGAACGGTGTCTGGGTGCTGTGGTCATTGCAGTACCAATGCTGGTGTTGACAGTTATGTTAAAAGGCGGATTTGGAGGCGGCGATATAAAGCTGATGGCGGTATCCGGTTTCCTGAACGGCGTGAAAGTTATCACATATGCAGGAATGCTGGGAATCATATTGAGCGGCATATATGTAAGCATGATGCTGGCAGCAGGAAAGATGGGACGAAAGGACAGTTTTGCTCTTGGTCCCTTTCTTGTTATGGGAATTATTGGAATGAAATTATGGACTTCAATTAGTTGATATGGTAGCATATTATATGCGAGAGTATATTTTTAGACACGATTAGAGGAGAATATAGATAAATGGGAGCGTTAAGTATCAAGCGTGGGACAAAGATGCAGAGGAAAAGAATCAGCCGAAGCTGATCCATTGTGCTGACGAGAAGATGTATAAAGACAAAAAGAGGATAAAAGAAAATACACCTTCTGCATAAATGATAGTTTGGAAATGATAGAAATGCGCAATATATGATTACGAGGTGACGTATGAAATTACTGGTGACCGGAAATATCGGATATATTACAACAGAATTTATCGAGGAGGCTTTCCCTGAGTGTCAGATTCTTCTTCTTGGAGAGACTGAACAAAAGTCAAATCGCAATAAGAGCTTATCGGTATACCCGATGCCGAAGACGGAGGAAGAATTCAAAGACATTTTCAAGACGTATGAATTTGAGGGAGTGATTTATTTTTCTAATTATCTTACATTTCATGGGACGATGGAGGGTGAGATTGAGACTTTACGCAAGCTATTACATTACTATAAAGGGAATCTGAATTCCAGGCTTCTGTATATTACAGGACCGGATAGTTTATATGAAGATACAACAGGAAAGACGCTGATGGTCCGCTCGGCAGAAGAGTTCTGCAGGCAATACGGCGAACTGCATCAGATCGCTGTCAAGATTCTGCGTGTGCCGTATCTTTATTCCGGTACTTATGAGGAGGATTATTTTTTCAAGCTGTTCTCAACTGTGATCAATAAGAAGCAGATTACATTTGAAGAAGCACCGGCACAGGAGATGCATTTTCTTGCTTTGAGTGATCTTGGGGATTTATTATACAAGATTTTTGATAACTGGGGAGAGGGGAGCGCCTGTCTTCAGGTTCCGCAGGTATTTCATTTTACTTTTCAACAGTTCGGGGAGAGACTGGCACAGATGTTTCCGGCTGCAAACATTACCTATTTGTCAGAGGTGCTGATCCGGGATGGGATATCTGATGACCACGTTCTGAGAAATGAATACGGTTGGTTTCCGAAGATTTCTCTTTTGGAGGAACTTACAGAAATTTATGAGGATTATTGTGAGAAAACGAACCATAAGACACGGAAGATCGATGTAGTAAAAACTTTTTTGAAAGTACATGATAAAATCGTGAAAATCGCGGAATTGCTGCTCACATTTTTTGTTTTTGAAGCACTGAACCGGGTGGCGGGAAATCAGGTGCAGTTTCAGATGATCGATCTGAGGCTTGTTTACATCGTGCTGTTCAGCAGTCTGTACGGCATTAATTACGGGCTTGCAGCAGCGGGGCTGGAAACACTTTCATTGCTGGCAGCATATACGAAAACCGGGATCGGCTGGACGACACTTTTCTACGAACCTTCGAACTGGATTCCGTTTATCTTCTATTTTGTAGTCGGCGCGATCTGTGGTTACATCCGACTGAAAAACAGAGATAATATTCAATTCATGAAAGAGGAGAATAAACTGATCCTGGATAAATTTCTGTTTATGAGAGAAATGTATCAGGAGACGCTTTCTGATAAACGGCAGTACAAGAAGCAGATTCTGGGAAGCCGTGACAGCTTTGGTAAGATTTTTGATATTACGAAAAAACTGGATATCATTCTTCCGCAGGAGCTTTTTATTGAAACTCTGCATGTGATGGAATCAGTTCTTGAGAATCATACATTTGCGATTTATTCAGTTGGAAAGAATCAGAGCTATGGACGTCTTGAGATCGCATCCCAGGGAATGACAGATGTGTTGAAAAAATCCATTTGTCTGGATGATTATCTGGAAGCGAAAGAGACGATTGTGTCCGGAAAGGTGTGGGTAAACCGGAATTTCCTGGACGGCTATCCGATGTATATGAACGGGATTCACAAAGATGGAGAGCTCGTGATGCTGATTTTCATTCAGGAAGTGGGAAATGAACAGCTTTCCCTCTATTATCTGAATCTGTTCCAGATTCTCTGCGGTCTGGTAGAAACAGCACTTTTGCGCGCACTGGAATATCAGGAGGCAATCAAGAACAGGCAGTACGTGCAGGGTACACGTATATTGAAGCAGGAGTATTTTGAAGAACGGCTGTATTCCTTCCATTCTATGAGGGAGGAGAATCGGGCATCCTATGTGCTTTTGAAGCTGGAGTATCCGAAGATGACACTGGAAGAGGCAGACACAGCGCTACAGGCTTCGGTCCGTGAAAATGATGTCAGGGGGATTTCTGAAAAAGGAGAGCTCTTCCTCATTCTTTCACAGACGGACAGAAGTTCCTTGCCGATCATTCTTGCAAGACTGGAAAATAACGGCTTCGTCTGTCATGAGATCGATACCATGGAGAATGCAAATACAGGAGAAAAATTATGATTCAGACAGTGCTTGGAGTATTCCTGATCCTGTTACATATTGTCTGCTGTGTGCTGGTCTGGCTGGGGATAAAGACACATCTGCTAAAGGTGAAAAAATATCTGATGGCACTTGTGATCTTCGTTCCTTTCTGGGGAACAGTGTGCGTGCTGCTTTTGCATTTGCAAATGCTGACCAGAAGAGACAATAGGATAGAACCGGGAGTGGAAAAGCTTCGTGTAAATGAAGAGATTTATAAAAATATTTTTCAGGCAGTTTCGGATACGGACAAAAAGATCGTTCCGTTAGAGGAAGCACTTTTGATTAACGAACCGGGAGTGCGCCGTGAACTGATCATGGATGTGTTAAATGATGATCCGGAAGAATATATGGATCTTCTGAAACAGGCCCGCATGAATGAAGATGTAGAGGTTGTCCATTATGCGATCACAGCCATGGTTGAACTTTCCAAGGAATATGATTTTTGTTTGCAGAAGATGGAGAAGCTGTATGCGGCATCACCGGACGATCCGGAGATCCTGGAGCAGTACTGTGATTTTATGGAAGAGTATCTGAATCAGGGGATTCTGGAAGCCCAGATGGAGAGAGAACAGAGAAAACGTTATATCCGTCTTTTAAGACAAAAGCTGAAGGTGAAAACGATGCTTTCCACATGTGTGCGTCTGTTCCAAAATCTGATGAAAACAGGAGATTATGTTCAGGCGGAAGAGATTCTAGGGCTGATGGATCAGAAATGGCATCGGAAAGAGGAGTTCTGGATTTTGAAGATCCGGTATCTGGCAGAACGAAAAAAGGGAGCGGAGTTGCAGCAGTGTTTAAGACAGATGAAAGAGGAGCAGATCTATCTGTCGTCTAAGAGTAAGGAGGTATTGGCTTTTTGGCTGGATTAAAATCATTGAAAACATTTCCGTTTAAAAGTATGCTGGTGATCCTGGGTGTATTTCTGATGATCGCGGTCTTCCTTTTTGCTGAACGAAGTGGAATTCAATATACTGAAAAAAACAGAAAAGTCGCATATCTCAGTCAGGAAGAAGTGGTTACGGAACAGATGGCTGCGAAATCACTGCCGAAGACCTGTCTGGTACTTCGTAACAGTGAAGATGAGGCGAGTGTGGCTGCATGGGAGCAGTTTCAACAAATTTTTAAAGATATGAAGGTTGGAACAGATGTGGTAGACCTGCAGAGTGCATCCTCTATTCCAGATTATCATGCTTATGAAACGGTTGTTGTATTACTGAGCGATGTAAGTCCGTTGAAAGAGAATCTTATGGAACTGTGTGATTGGGTGTCAGAGGGTGGGAATGTACTTTTTGCCCTGACACTTCAGAAAACAGCGTATTCATCAGTGATTGAGCAGAAGCTTGGAATCGTTTCTTCCGGATATGACAATATACGTGTAGACAGTATTTATTTTGAACCGGAATTTATGCTTGGCGGCGGACAGGCTTATGCAATCACGGATCCGTATGACTCTGCCTGGGCAGTGCAGCTGAGTGAGAATGTGAAGGTTTATGCGCGTGTCAATGAAAAAAACGGTCAGCCTGTCATTTGGGAGAACCAATATGGAAAAGGGAAGTTTGTAGTAGACAACTTTGGACTGTATGAGAAAGCGGTGCGTGGATTCTATGCGGCTTCCTACAGTCTCCTTACTGATGTGGGGGTTTATCCGGTGATCAATGGATCAGCATTTTATCTGGATGACTTTCCGTCACCGGTTCCAGAGGGAGATGGTACTTATGTGAAGCGGGACTATGGAATGAGCATTAGTGATTTCTATATGGATGTGTGGTGGCCGGATATGCAGGAGCTTGCATCTGATCACAACGTTCGCTATACTGGTGTGATTATTGAAAATTATGAGGATGCGACGGATGGAACGATTAAGAAACAGAAGGATACCAGACGTTTTCAGTATTTTGGAAATATGCTGCTTCATCAAGGTGGAGAACTCGGGTATCATGGATACAATCATCAGCCGTTGAGTCTTTCAAATGCGGATTATGGTGACGTGCTTCCGTATGATACATGGAAAAATGAGGCGGCCATGAAAAAGGCTGTAAAAGAATTGATCCATTTTGGAGAGGATACATTTCCCGGTGTATCAATGTCAGTCTATGTACCGCCGTCCAATGTATTGTCAGCAGAAGGAAGGAAGATGCTCGCGAAAGATTTCCCGGAGATCCGGACGATCGCCAGTAATTATTTCACCGGTGAGTTTGCGTATGTGCAGGAATTTGAAGTTGCAAAGGATGGGATTGTAGAACAGCCGCGTATCATCTCCGGTGCAATTATCGATAATTATATGAAGATGGCGGCACTGTCGGAATTAAATATGCATTTTGTGAACAGTCATTTTATTCATCCGGATGATCTTCTGGACGAAGACCGCGGTGCGGCGCTTGGCTGGGAAAAGATGAAGGGCAACCTCGCTGATTATATGGACTGGCTGGTGGATTCGGCACCGTCCTTGAGACAACTCACCGGTTCAGAACTATCCGGTGCGATCCAGCGTTATGGAGCGGTTACATTCACAAAGACAGTGACAGAGCGGTCTATAGAATTGAAGCTTAAAAACTTCTATGATGAAGCATATTTTATGGTGAGGATCAATGAAGGAACACCGGGTGAAGTTTCGGGAGGAAAACTTACACATCTGACAGGAAATCTCTATCTGCTTCAGGCAAAGGAACCAACAGTAACTATTGAGAAATTAGAAGATTGAAATACAAAGCGGTAACACGCGACAGATAAGGAGTTAATTGTGAGAATCTGTCTCATATTGGAGGGGTGTTATCCCTACATATTTGGAGGTGTATCCACCTGGATGCACCAGTATATCAATGAAATGAAAGAGCATGAGTTTGTTCTGTGGGTGATTGGGGCAAATGCGAAGGATAAAGGGAAATTTGTCTACGAGCTTCCGAAAAATGTTGTAGAAGTTCACGAGGTCTTTCTGGATGACGCTTTGCGGCTGAAGGATTCTGGAAAAATGTTTCATGCCTTTACAGAGGAAGAGACGAACAGCCTGAAAGAGCTGATGCTGTGTAGACGCCCGAATTGGGAAATCTTGTTTCGGCTCTATCATGATCAGAAGCTGAATCCTATGTCTTTTTTAAGAAGTGAGGAATTCCTGAATATATTGACGGAGTGCTGTATAAAAGATTATCCATATACTCCGTTTGCGGATGCATTTCACACAATGCGTTCTATGCTGCTTCCGGTCCTTTATCTAATGGGAAGTGAAGTGCCCAAGGCAGATGTCTATCATGCAATCTGTACAGGATATGGCGGACTTCTTGCATGCCTGGGCGGGCATGTTTATAAGAAGAAAGTGCTGCTGACAGAGCATGGGATATACACAAGAGAGCGTGAAGAAGAGATCATTCGTGCAAAATGGGTACAGCCGGCATTTAAAAAGCAGTGGATTTCTTTCTTCTATATGCTGTCGGATATTATTTATACGAGAGCGTTTCTAGTCTCAGCATTATTTACCAATGCCATGCATGCACAGATCCAGATGGGATGTGACAAGGGGAAATGTCGTGTCGTTGAGAACGGAATCAACTATGAAAGGCTTTCCCCTATTCCATTGAAAAAGGAAGACGGATGGGTTGACATCGGTGCGATCGTGCGTCTGGCACCGATCAAGGATATCAAGACGATGATCTATGCGTTTTATGAGCTTTGCACGACAAGAGAGCATGTGCGTCTCCATATTATGGGAGGCGTCGATGATGAGGAGTATGCGCAGGAGTGCTATGCGCTGGTCGATCAGCTTCATCTGGAAAATGTGATCTTTACAGGACGAGTGGATATCATCTCTTATATGGAGAAGCTGGACTTTACAATTTTGACGAGTATATCGGAAGGACAGCCGCTGTCTGTTTTAGAATCATTTGCTGCAAGGCGGCCTTGTGTGACTACAGATGTAGGATGCTGCAGGGAACTTCTGAATGGTAACGAGGAGGATCGATACGGAAAAGCAGGCTATTGTGTTCCACCGATGTATCGAGAGGGGCTCGCACAGGCAATGGATCGGATGTGCGCTTCCAGAGCTCGGAGACTCCGCATGGGGGAGAATGCACAGAAACGAGTGAAAGCATATTATCGAAAAGAAGAAATGATTGAAAAGTACCGGAAGATGTATCAGGAGGTGGAAGAGGCAGATGGCCGGAATCGGATTTGAGTTAAAAAAATTATTCCAGAAGCGCGGACTTGCAGCAACGGCAAAAGCGTATGGGTATGCAGGAGTGATCTGTACAGGTCCGATGCTGCTTGGTATCGTGCTGTTGGTAGGAATCGCTTTTATCTGCGATCATACCGGTGCGACGAGACATAACCGGGAACTTCTGAACTGTATGATTACTTACACACTTCTCGCTTCGCTGACCGTGACCAGTTTCTTCTCTATGGTCGTGACGAGATATATTGCGGATATGCTGTATGAAGAACGCCACGAGGCGGTGCTTTCTTCTTTCTGGGGTTCAACAGCGCTTCTGCTTGTAGTCGGCGGAATCATGTATGGGATTTTTCTTCTGTTTTCAGGAATCAATCTGATTGATCAGTTTTTGTGCCTGGAGTTTTTCGGAGAATTGATCGTCACCTGGAATGCGATGAGTTATCTGACAGCGATCAAGGATTACAAAGGGATTCTTATTTCATTTATTACAGCGGTAGCGGTATCATTGTTGGTCGGATTCCTATTGATCCTGATTGGGATTCCACATGTAGAGGCGTTGATGATCGCAGTTACGATCGGTTATGGAATCATGCTGCTTTGGGATGTGACGCTGTTGTACCGTTATTTTCCGCAGAGAGAGATCAGTGCATTTTTCTTTTTACGCTGGGTGGATCAGTTCCTTCCGCTTGCGTTTACAGGCTTGTTCACGAACATCGGACTATTTGCACATCTTGTTATCATGTGGTGCGGACCGATCAGTGTACATGTTCAGGGATTATTTTATGGTGCACCGTATCATGATGTACCTGCGATGATCGCCTATTTGACGATTCTTATTACAACCGTTAATTTCGTTGTATCTGTGGAAGTGAATTTCTATCCGAAATATCGGAATTATTATAGTTTGTTTAATGACAAGGGAGAAATCAAGGATATCCTGCAGGCGGGAAATGAGATGAGAAAGGTCTTAAACATGGAGCTGAAATATACGGCGTTAAAGCAGCTACTTACAACGGCACTGGCTATTTCGATCGGACAGCTGCTTTTGACATATCTTCCGCTTGGATTTAATGATCTTATGGAAGGATATTTTAGGACACTCTGTGTCGGCTATGGACTCTATGCAATTGCTAACACAATGATGCTGATCTTACTTTATTTTACAGATTACAAGGGAGCATTATTTGCAACAGGAATGTTTGCCGCATGTACGACGACATTTACCTGTGTGTCTTTATTCTTCCCACAGGTGTATTATGGGTTTGGATTTTTACTGGGAAGTGCAGTGTTCTTTTTGATCTGTACACTGCGTCTTGGATATTTTATAAAAAAACTTCCGTATTATATTTTGAGCGTACAGCCGATTGTGGCAGAGGATAAAACAGGTTTCTTCACACGGCTTGGATGCTTTTTGGAAGAGAAAATAGAGAGGGGAGATAAGCTTGAAAAAATATAAATTACTTGCGTTGGGATGTGCCCTTTTATTAGGAATGTCCTGTTGCCTGACGGGATGTACCACCCCGGAGAAAACAGGGGATACTTCAAAGAAACAGACAGAACAACAGGAAGAGATAAAAAAGGCAGAGACACAGGATATCAACGACGTTCACCTCAGGGATAAGGATAGTCTCTATGAAAATGATGACGAGGCAAGTGTTGTGACGATGTATCTCACCGTTTCCCGTGGAAATTCTTCAGAGGGAACGGCTCATACCTGGAAGGAGATTAACAGTTATTCGGCCTATGATTATGACAAGATGGGAGTAGAACGTTACCAGACAGCGGCGCTTCTTCAGGTTGGTGATGAGTCAGGTCCGCAGAGCGGGGAGGTTGGATATGGTGAAAATGTGCCGAATGCTACCGTGCAGATCAGAGGACAGACATCGAGCCGTAATTCGCAGAAAAACTATAAGATTGAGCTGAAGAAGAATAAGGGAACCTGGCGTGGACAGCGCACGATCAATCTGAATAAACATCAGACAGATGGAATGCGTTTCCGTAATAAGCTGTCCTACGATCTTCTGAAAGGGATACCGCAGCTGATGTCACTTAGAACTCAGTTCGTACATTTATATGTAAGAGATCTTACCGAAGGAAACAGCGCAGAGTTTCAGGATTATGGATTGTACACACAGGTAGAACAGCTGAACAAGACAGGAATGGAGAATCACGGAATGGACTCGAAAGGACAGTTATATAAAATCAATTCGTTTGAGTTTTTCCGTTATGAAGATGTGATAAAAAAAGAAGACGATCCGACCTATGACCAGAAAGCCTTTGAAAAGCTTCTGGAGATCAAAGGAGATTCAGATCATACGAAACTGATTCAAATGCTGACAGATCTGAATGATACTTCTCAACCGATTGAGGATATCCTGGATCAATATTTTGACAGAGAAAATCTGACGTACTGGATGGCGTATCAGATACTGACCGGAAATGTAGATACACAGAATCGTAATACATATTTATATAGTCCACAGAATTCGGACACATGGTATCTGATCGCGTGGGATAATGACGGCTCTTTCATGAGAACCGAATACAACATTCAGAATCGTTTCGATCAGGGAAGTTGGGAATGTGGAGTCAGCAATTACTGGGAAAATGTTCTTTTTCAAAGATGTCTGCAGTCCGAGGATTTCCGTGAGGAACTTGACGCGGCGATCCAGGATCTGAGATCCTATCTCAGTGTGGATCGGATCAGTAGTATGATAGAGGAATATCGTACAGTTACTCAGAAGTATTTAAATCAGATGCCGGACCAGATGTATGCACCGTTGACTGAAGCGAAGTATGAAACAATTGCATCGGCAATCCCTTCAGAGGTAGAACAAAATTATGAACTTTATAAGGAGAGCCTGGAAAAGCCAATGCCGTTTTATATCGGAAAACCGGTGATCAAGGGAAATATTTTGAAGTTCAACTGGGACGCATCGTATGACTTTGATGCAGAGACGATCACTTACACAGTTGAACTGGCAAAAGATTATAAGTTTAATGAGATTGTATTTCGTAAGGATAATATTCAAATTCCGGAAGCGGAGACTACAGTTCCGGCAGATGGTCAGTATTTTGTGCGTATCCGTGCGACAAATACATCTGGACAGACGCAGGATGCTTTTGATTATTATGTAACAGACGCTGGAAAGAATTATGGTATGAAATGTTTCTACATTACAGGCGGCCAAAATGTTGAGGAAGATATTTATGAGGAATGATTTATCAAAAGAACGCTTCCGTAATGAATGGAAATATCTGATCAGTACCAGTGAGAAAGAATTGCTGGAGCTGAGGATGAAGCATTTGCTGAAAAAGGATCCAAATGCAAAGGGAAATGGCTATATGATCCGCAGTCTCTATTTTGATGATTATTTCAACAGTGCCTATGCGGAAAAGGAGTCAGGTGTTCTGATGCGTAAAAAATACCGAATCCGCATATATGACTGTAGTGACCGTTCGATCAAGCTGGAGCGGAAGAAGAAATTCGGAAGTTATATTTATAAAGAAAGTGCTCCGCTGACAAAGGAAGAATTCTATAAGATCCTTGATGGAGATTATAAATTTTTGTTAAGTAGTCTGTATTCATTGTGCAGAGAATTTTATGTGGAATGTGTCAGCAATCTCATGCGTCCACGCACGATCGTTGACTATGACCGTGTACCGTGGATCATGGATGAGGGGACAGTCAGGATTACATTTGACAGTGATGTGAGGGCTGCGGTCGGAAGTTATGACATCTTTGATCCGTCCCTTCCGACACTTCCGGTGCTTGAACCGGGGAAACTAGTTATGGAAGTGAAATTCACAGAGATGCTTCCACAGATCGTGCGTGACTTGCTTCCACCAAATGCACAAGAATTCACAGCAGTATCAAAATATGTACTCTGTTATGAAAAATCGCAGTATTTGCATGGATTTGAATATTGGAATGAAACACAGGAGAGAAAACTATTATGAGTATACAAGATATGATTAAGAAGTCGGTGCTTGAATCCGGCGTATTTGATAGCTTTAATGCATCGAAGATGGCAATTTCGCTGATCGTGGCGTTGCTTCTCGGAGCAGTGATCTATATGGTTTACAGCAAGTTTTATGTAGGGGTGATCTTCTCTCGGAGCTTTGCAGTTACGTTGGTCGGCATGACACTTCTCACTTGCATGGTTACTCTGGCAATCAGTACGAATATCGTGATTTCCCTTGGTATGGTCGGTGCATTGTCTATCGTACGTTTCCGTACGGCGGTGAAGGATCCGATGGATCTGCTCTATCTTTTCTGGGCAATCACGACAGGTATCACGACTGGAGCGGGAATGTATCCGTTGGCACTGATTGCAGCAGCGGTTATGATCATTATGATTTATCTGTTTTATCATAAGCAGCAGAAAGGCAGAATCTATATTGCCGTGATCCATTATCAGGGAGATGAAGCCGGTGATGAGATCATCCGCAGCTTTGGCAGAATGAAATACTTCATAAAGTCAAAGACGATGCGTGGGGAGAAAACAGAGATGGCAGTTGAGGTATTCTGTCGGCAGAATGATCTCGATTTCACAGAGAAGATCCGGAAGATCACAAATGTAGAAGATATTACATTGATCCAGTATAATGGAGAGTATCACGGATAAAATGAAAAGATTATAACTGGTTGATTCATTAAGAATATATATTCCCTTTCGTGGACAGAATGGATGGAAGTGCAATCCGGTCACTGAAACATCCAGATGCTGAGACGATCCCGATTATTGCCATGACTGCCAATGCTTTTGCAGAAGATGTACAGCTGGCCAAAAATACAGGAATGAATGAACATATCGCAAAACCACTTGATATGAATAAGCTGAATGATGTTCTGGAAAACTGGCTGTAATTAATGTCCACAGTGCGCTGAAAAAGCAGTACTTAATTTGGAGAGAATTATATGAAAAAATTTAAGATAAATGTACAGAGATATATCTGTATTTTATTATGCCTTGTTTTATATATTACTGTGTTTCCCTTTCCTGTATCAGCAGAGGAAGAAAAAAACCGGACAGTCAGAGTAGGCTGGTATGAAGGAACCTATAATACCACAGAACCAAACGGTGAGAAAAGAGGCTACAGTTACGAATATCAGCAGGCAGTGGCTGCGCATACAGGATGGAAATATGAATATGTGGAGGGAAACTGGGCAGAACTGATGAGTATGCTGAAAAATGGAGAAATCGATCTGATGGGAGATATGTCCTATGCAGAGGAACGTTCTGCTTCCATGCTCTTTTCAGAACTGCCCATGGGCGAGGATAAGTATTACCTTTATATAAATCCTTCTGATACAGATATCTCGGTTTCAGATCTGACTACATTGAATGGGAAGAGGATCGGGGTGGTGCCGGATACACTTTCTGCCAGTCGGTTCTGTGAGTGGGAGAAAAGCCATGGAGTAGACACGCAGCAGGTTGATATTACCAGTACAGATGATGCCCGTCAGAAACTACAAAATCAGAAAATTGACGGATTTGTTTTAAATGAGTCTCCACAGTGGGAAAGAGACAATATTTCTCCTGTGCTTCTGATTGGCAGCTCCTATAATTATTTTGCAATCAACAAAAAACGCCCGGATCTGAAAGAGGAGCTGGATCAGGCAATGCAGAAGATAGAAAAAGAGAATCCTTTTTATGAAGAAGATCTTTATAAGAGATATCTCTCCGCAAATTCTATTGAAACTCTTACGGATGAGGAGCAGAACTGGCTGGAACAGCATGGGGCGGTCAGGATTGGATATCTGAAAAAGGATGTGGGTGTCAGTCTTGCGGATGCAGAGTCAGGGGAACCGACAGGAATTATTAACGATTATATCAGTCTGGCTTCCGATTGTATGGGAGAAAAAAGCATAGAATTTCAGACGACAGGCTTTGATTCCCAGGAGGAAGAACTGCAGGCATTAAAGGATAACAGGATTGATATGATTTTTCATATGAACCAGAATCCATATGAAGCTGAGCAGAACGGCATTATATTGTCAAATACTGTTTTTGAAGTCAATGTTGCAGTGCTCACCGGTGTTGAAAAGTTTGATGAAAACAGGAAAAACACAGTGGCGGTGAGTAGAAATAACCTGCTGGGAAAGTGGTATATTTCTTTTAATTATCCTTCCTGGAAAATAAAGGAATATGATTCATCTGCTGAGGTTGAGAAGGCAGTTCGCAGTGGTGAGGCAGACTGCTTTGTTGTGAAGGCAGGACAGTCATTAAAGACGCTGGCAAACAGCAAAATGTACAGCGTTTTTCTTACGAAACCCGGCGATTCTTGCTTTGCAGTCACCAGGGAAAATATAACATTAATGAATATCCTGAATAAAACCATCCAGACTCTGCCTGCTTCCAGACTTTCAGGCCTGTTTTCTGTATATGAAAACGCACCGGGAAGGGTTACTCTGGCAGAATACATAAAGGATAATTTGCGGGTAGTTTCCATGAGTTTTGTAAGTGTGACCCTGGTTATTATACTGATTATAGTTTACCTGATGATGAAAGCAAGGAAAGCCCAGATTCAGGCAGAAAAGGCTAATGCTGCCAAATCGGATTTTCTTTTCAATATGTCACATGATATCCGTACACCGA
>ERZ837590.32-NODE-32-length-141130-cov-22.615183_pt1 | contig 141130 bp, 124 predicted proteins | sample MGYA00519573_ERZ837590 | MGnify/ENA primary metagenome ERZ837590 (study PRJEB31850, sample SAMEA3708820) | human gut metagenome | biome: human gut; feature: human-associated habitat; material: faeces | place: China | collected 2014 ... | reverse complement strand
CCACCGACGGAACCTGAACAGGAACGGCTTCCTACTTTTTATGCAGGTCCGGGTAGTCATGCCTTCTAAATTAAATCCCAAGATACACTTGTTTCATATATTCAATCCGGGAACTCATATTTTGCATCAGGAGATCTACAAGTGTAACGGCAGCCATGGATTCTACCACAACAACTGCACGAGGAACGATAACTGGATCGTGGCGTCCGGAAATCTCAATTTTAATATTTTCACCATTAGTGTTCACTGTTTTCTGCGGCTGGGAAATAGATGGAGTAGGCTTTATGGCCGCACGTAAAAGGATCGTGCTTCCGTCACTGAGACCTCCGAGAATTCCGCCGCTGTGATTGGTCAGTTTGGATATCTGCCCGTTTTCAGCGAAGAATGAGTCGTTATTCTTACTTCCTTTAGAAGAGACGACAGAAAATCCATCGCCGATTTCGACACCTTTTACAGCACCGATGGACATGACTGCTTTTGCAAGAGCGGCATCCAGTTTGTTAAATACCGGTTCACCGATACCGGATGGCATGCCGTGAATCATGCATTCGATCAGTCCACCGGAAGAATCCTGTTCTCTGATACAGGATTCGAGATATGCACTTGCCTGTTCAGCATATTTCTGATTCGGCATATAAAGCCTGTTCTCGTTAATTGCAGAGTAATCATATGCATCAGAAGGAATAGAAAAAGGTCCGATAGCTTTGGTGTAAGTGGTAAGATGAATTCCGAGTGCTTCAAGAATCCGGCAGGCAATTGCACCGCCGGCAACCCGTCCGATGGTTTCACGCCCGGAAGTACGTCCGCCACCGCGATAGTCACGCACTCCGTATTTCTGGTCGAAGGTATAATCAGCATGCCCGGGGCGGTAACAGTCTTTAATCTTGCTGTAATCATGAGAACGCTGGTCAGTGTTGCGCACGATAAGAGAAATCGGTGTTCCGGTTGTATATCCTTCAAAGACACCCGAAAGAATCTCTACGCTATCGGATTCCTTTCTTGCTGTGGTGAATTTGCTTTGTCCGGGTTTCCTGCGGTCAAGGAATGTCTGTATATAATCACTGGTAAGGGGAATGCCTGCCGGGCATCCATCGACAACAACGCCGAGTGCCGGACCATGGGATTCCCCCCATGTTGTAATAGTAAATAAAGTTCCAAAAGTTGATCCTGCCATATCATAGTCTCCTTAATTATGTATTAGTCATCGTGAATATAATAATCTATAAAGTATTATATATAAAAAGAAACGAAGCCGCAATCATAAAAGGTGTATAAAATATCCTGTAAAAAAATAAGAATTAGACTGTACTTTTTGATATATGCATATTATAATTAGAAAGCATGAATCTTATAGAAGTAGAATATTCATATAGAGGAGTTAAGATTAATGAGCAGAAAAGATATGCAGTCAGATGAGATTGAAGAAATAATGAAAGAAATGCTGAACGATGATGAGTATGCAGATGAGGGATTTGAGGATATTGACAGAGAAGATAACCGGCATGAATCGAAGAAAGCAATGAAAAAAGAGAAAAAAGCAGAAAGAAAATCAAGAAGAAAAAAGCGGAAAATGAGCAATAAAGTAGCGATTGTCCTTTCGCTGATTGTGGCAGTTATAGCAATCGGATATGTGGCAACAGCGGTATTTTACAGCACACATTTTTTCGCAAATACAGAAATAAACGGAGTGGACTGCTCAAATAAAAGTATAAAGCAAGTGGAAGCTTATCTGGAGAAGCAGGTTTCTGATTATAATCTTACTTTGAAGGAAACAGAAGGAAAAACGGAAGAAATCAGCGGGCAGGATATTTCTTTGAAATATGTGGAAGGAAAGCAGGTTGAGAAACTTGTGAAGAGCCAGAACCCGTTTCTGTGGCCGGAAGCTTTTTGGAAATCCAGAAAGATGGAAGCAAAAATAGGTGTTGAATACGATGAAAGTGCATTGAAAGCACTGATTGCAAATCTGGATTGTATGAAGGAAGAAAATCAGACGGAACCGGTTAATGCACATCCGGAATTTCAGAATGATAAATTTGTAGTCATACCGGAAACTGACGGGACAAAGATTGATACAGATACATTCAGGGAAAAAGTAATCACTGCTGTAGATGGATTGAATGCGGAGCTGGATCTTTCGAAAGAAGGCTGTTATTTAAAACCGTCATATACTGCTGAATCAAAAAAAGTGACAGAGGCCTGTGATGCAATGAATAAATATCTCGGAGCCATGGTTACTTATGATTTTAAACCAAACACGGAAGTGGTGGACTCGTCAATGATATCCCAGTGGGTAAAAGTAGATGATGATATGAATGTTACGTTTGATGATAACGCTGTCAAAGAATACATTCAGTCACTTGCGGCAAAATACGATACAAAAGGAAAAGAAAGAACATTTACATCCGCAAGTGGTAACACTGTCACTGTTTCTGGTGGAAGCTACGGCTGGAAGATTGACCAGAATGCAGAATATAATGCGTTGATTGCGAATATTCAGAATGCAGAAACAGTAACAAGAGAACCGAATTATTCAAGCCGCGCTGCAAGTCATGAGGGCAATGATGTGGGAAATACTTATGCAGAAGTAAATCTGACAACACAACATATGTATTATGTAAAAGACGGCCAGATTGCACTGGAAACAGATGTAGTAACAGGTAATCCCAATAAAGGAAACGATACTCCGACAGGAGTATATTCACTGGCATACAAAGCCAAGGATCAGACTCTTAGGGGAACGAAAAAAGCCGACGGAACATATGAATATGAAACGCCGGTAAAATACTGGATGCCATTTAATGGAGGCGTGGGATTCCACGATGCATCATGGCAGCCGACTTTTGGTGGAAGCAGATATCTGACAAATGGTTCGCACGGATGTGTAAATATGCCACCGGAGATGGCAGCAAAGCTGTTTGATCTGATTTCGGCAGGCACACCGGTAGTGGTACATAATTAGGGAAAAGGAAATAGAACATGTATGAATTAATAAAAAAAGATGGTCTTGCAAAAAGGGGAAGACTACATACAGTACACGGGGTCATTGAGACACCTGTATTTATGAATGTGGGTACTGCAGCGGCAATCAAAGGTGCTGTTGCAACCTCAGATCTTCAGGAGATAAAGACTCAGGTGGAATTGTCTAATACATATCATTTGCATGTGCGTCCCGGAGATGAAGTAGTAAAGAAACTGGGTGGACTTCACAAGTTTATGAACTGGGACAAACCGATTCTTACTGACTCGGGTGGATTTCAGGTGTTTTCACTTGCCGGGCTTCGCAGAATTAAAGAAGAAGGCGTATATTTTAATTCGCATATTGATGGAAGAAAAATCTTCATGGGACCGGAAGAGAGTATGCAGATACAGTCAAACCTTGCATCTACGATCGCTATGGCATTTGATGAATGTCCATCCAGCGTTGCAGACAGGGATTATATGGAAAAGTCCGTAGCGCGTACGACAAGATGGCTGGTGCGCTGCAAGAAAGAAATGGAACGTTTGAATACACTTCCGGATACGATCAATAAGCATCAGATGCTTTTTGGTATTAATCAGGGCGGTGTGTATGAAGATATCCGTATCAAACATGCAGATGAAATCTCAAAATTGGATCTGGATGGTTATGCAGTCGGCGGGCTGGCGGTTGGTGAATCGCATGAAGAGATGTATCGCATTCTGGATGCGGTTGTTCCACATCTTCCGGATAATAAACCGACTTATCTGATGGGAGTCGGAACTCCGGCAAACATTCTGGAAGCAGTCGACAGGGGAGTGGATTTCTTTGATTGTGTATATCCAAGCAGAAACGGAAGACATGGACACGTGTACACAAACCATGGGAAACTGAATCTGTTTAACGCCAGATTTGAGCTGGATGCCAGACCGATTGAAGAGGGATGTCAGTGTCCGGCATGCCGTAATTATTCGAGAGCATATATCAGGCATCTGCTAAAAGCAAAAGAGATGCTTGGTATGCGTCTGTGTGTCCTTCATAACCTTTATTTCTATAATACAATGATGGAAGAAATCAGAGATGCAATTGATCATGACTGTTACAAAGAGTATAAAACCCAAAAAATCGCTGCTGTAACAGGAAAGAATGAATAAAATAATGAAAAAAGCATAAAAAACCTTGCTGAATACGAGGTTTTTGTGTATGATAGCAATAGTGTTTAAAGATAAGTAGGAGGAAAAGAGATGTTTTCATTAGCAGCACAAAGCTCCAGTGGTACAAGCTGGGTTATTTTAATTGTTGTATATGCAGTTATTTTCGGAGGATTCTACATGATTTTTATGAGACCTCAGAAAAAAGAGCAGAAAAGAGTTCAGGCTATGATCAACGAGATGGAAGTTGGCGATACAGTACTGACAACGAGTGGATTTTACGGTGTGCTTATTGACATCAGTGATGAAGATGTGATCGTAGAATTCGGAAGCAATAAGAACTGCCGTATTCCAATGCAGAAAGCAGCAATCGCACAGGTTGAAAAGGCTTCTGCAGAATAAAAGATGAACGTAGAGAATCTGTTGTGTGCAGGTTCTCTTTTTCTTTTTGTACACGGAAATGTCAGAAAACAAAATAGTACATATATGTGAAATTGTGTTGGAATAAATACAAAATAACAGTGTATTGTTCATATAAATATACACAAATTGCATAAAATTGCATACAAGCGTGATATTGAAAACGATTATCAGAATAAGGCTTGATATTTTCTTCACGAAATGTTATACTGACGGCGCATGAGAAAATGAAAGATAGGAAAGGGGAACAAAGAAATGGCACATTTTGAGCAGTGGGCTGGTTTTAAAGGAAAAGAATGGGTAAATTCTGTAGATGTTCGCAGCTTTATCCAGGAGAACTACACACCTTATGAAGGAGACGAATCTTTCCTGGAAGGACCAACAGAAGCAACAGATATTCTGTGGGGTAAACTTCAGGAACTTCAGAAAGAGGAGCGTGCAAAAGGCGGCGTTCTTGATATGGAGACAGAAGTAGTATCAGGACTTACAGCATATGGACCTGGATACATTAGCGAAGAGACAAAAGATCTTGAGAAGGTCGTTGGTCTTCAGACAGACAAACCTCTGAAGAGAGCTTTTATGCCATATGGTGGAATTAAGATGGCTGAGCAGGCTTGTACAACTTATGGTTATCAGCCGAGCGAAAAGCTTCACGAGATTTTTACAAAATATCATAAAACACACAACCAGGGAGTATTCGATATCTATACACCTGAAATGAAGAAAGCAAGACACAATAAGATCATCACAGGTCTTCCGGATACATATGGAAGAGGACGTATCGTTGGTGATTACCGTCGAGTAGCTCTTTATGGTATCGACTTCCTGATCGAAAGAAAACAGTATGACTTTGAGCGTTATGCAAGACACGGAATGAAAGGAACAGATTTCCGTCTCCGCGAAGAGCTTGCTGATCAGATCAAAGCTCTGAAAGAAATGAAAGAAATGGCAGCTGCTTACGGTTATGACATTTCACAGCCAGCGAAAGATGCTCATGAAGCAGCACAGTGGCTGTACTTCGGATATCTTGCAGCAATCAAGACTCAGAACGGAGCTGCAATGAGTGTTGGACGTATCTCTACATTCCTTGATATCTATATTGAAAGAGACTTAAAAGCTGGAAAGATTACAGAAAAAGAAGCTCAGGAATTAATTGACCACATGGTTATGAAATTCCGTATGGTTAAGTTCGCAAGAATCCCATCTTACAACGAACTGTTCTCAGGAGACCCGACATGGGCAACACTGGAAGTTGGTGGACTTGGACAGGACGGACGTTCTATGGTAACAAAGAATGATTACCGTTTCCTTCACACACTGAAGAACATGGGACCTTCTCCAGAACCAAACCTTACTGTACTTTACTCTTCAAGACTGCCTGAAAACTTCAAGAAGTTTGCAGCCCTGATCTCAGTAGAGACAAGCTCAATCCAGTATGAAAATGATGATGTTATGCGTCCGGTATGGGGCGATGACTACTCAATCTGCTGCTGCGTATCTGCTACAGAGACAGGTAAAGAGATGCAGTTCTTCGGAGCTCGTGCGAACCTTGCTAAGTGTCTGTTATACGCCATCAACGGTGGTATTGATGAAAAGAATAAAATTCAGGTTGCACCTGCTTACAGACCAATCACATCTGAATATCTTGACTTCGATGAAGTAATGGAAAAATATGATGCTATGATGGAATGGCTGAGCAAACTGTATGTAGATACACTGAATATGATTCACTACATGCATGACAAGTATTACTATGAAGCAGCTCAGATGGCATTGATTGATACAGACGTTAAGCGTTCATTTGCAACAGGTATCGCTGGATTCTCTCATGTGGTAGATTCACTTTGCGCTATCAAATACGCAAAAGTAAAAGCTATCCGTGACGAAGATGGAATCACAACAGATTTCGAGATCGAAGGAGATTTCCCAAGATACGGTAACGATGATGATCGTGCAGACGACATGGCTGTATGGCTTCTGAAGACATTTATGCACAAACTGAATAAGTGTCATACATACAGAAATTCTGTACCTACAACATCAATCCTTACAATTACTTCTAATGTAGTATATGGTAAGGCTACAGGATCTCTTCCGGACGGAAGAAAAGCAGGAGAGCCACTTTCACCAGGTGCTAACCCATCTTACGGTGCAGAAAAGAACGGACTTCTTGCATCCCTTAACTCTGTTGCTAAGCTTCCATACGAGCTGGCACTGGATGGTATTTCTAATACTCAGACAATCAGCCCAAGTGCACTTGGACATACAGATGATGAGCGTAAAGAAAATCTTGCACGTGTAATGGACGGATACTTCGATCAGGGAGCACATCACCTGAATGTTAACGTATTTGGTACAGATAAACTTATTGATGCTATGGAGCATCCGGAAAAACCAGAATATGCTAACTTCACAATCCGTGTATCTGGATACGCAGTTAAGTTCATCGACCTGACCCGCGAACAGCAGTTAGACGTTATCGCAAGAACTTGCCACGATCATATGTAAAAGCTATGAGCCATGCATCAGATGAGACAGATGTTATAATCAAGCTTGCTTGAATTATGATATCTGGATCAGATGATATACGGCGACAGCCGTCAGCGAGATGAAGCAAAGCGGAATCGAGCTGCGCATGGCGGAGTACATGGCGAATTACATGTAATAAATAAAAAAAGGAGCAAAGCTATGACCAAAGGATATATTCATTCTCTGGAAAGTTTCGGCTCCGTTGACGGTCCAGGTGTCCGCTATCTGATCTTTACAACCGGTTGTGCTATGCGCTGCCAGTTCTGTCATAACCCGGACACATGGAACATGAATTCAGGGACTCTCTACACAGCAGATGAACTGATTGATAAAGCCTGGAAATACCGCACTTACTGGGGAAGTAAGGGCGGTATTACCGTCAGTGGGGGCGAACCGCTTCTGCAGATCGATTTTCTGCTGGAGTTGTTCCAGAAAGCAAAAGAAAGAGGAATCAACACAACATTGGATACCTGTGGAAATCCATTCACAAGAGAAGAGCCATTCTTCAGTAAATTCCAGGAACTTATGAAGGTGACAGATCTTGTAATGCTGGATATCAAGCATATTGATGATGAGCAGCATAAGATCCTTACCGGTCAGACGAATAAGAATATTCTTGATATGGCAGAATATCTTTCAGAGACCGGAAAACCAGTCTGGATCCGTCATGTACTGGTCCCGGAAAGAAGTGATAAAGACGAATATCTGCACAGACTTCATGATTTTATTGAGACGTTAGATAATGTGGAGAAAGTAGAAGTCCTTCCGTATCATACACTTGGTGTATATAAATGGAAAGAACTGGGGATTCCGTATCAGTTGGAGGGCATTGATCCACCATCGCAAGAGCGGGTGGAAAATGCGAACCGGATTCTTGAAACAGCAAAATATCATGCATAAAAAATGTGGAACACATGGAAATAATGTGTTCCACATTTTTTTATAGCAATCAATCATCAAAGTGTACAAGAAATATTATAAAAAGCGTTTTTTAAGTAGGTAAAATGTAGCAATTTGTCAATTTAGCCAATTAAAGTCTTGAAACATGTATAAAAATACGATAATATTATTTTTATAGATTTTTACCGAAGGAAGGAAGAAGAACGATGAATCTTAAAATTGGTGTGATTAAGGGAGACGGAATTGGTCCGGAGATCGTAACGGAGGCAATGAAAGTTCTTGATAAAGTTGCAGGAGTATATGGACACACTTGTGATTATACACAGTTACTCATGGGGGGAGCATCCATTGATGTTCACGGAGTACCTCTTACAGATGAGACAATCGCAGAGGCAAAAGCATGTGATGCAGTTCTGATGGGTTCCATCGGAGGAGATGCAAAGACATCTCCGTGGTATAAGTTAGAGCCGTCTAAAAGACCGGAAGCAGGACTTTTGAAGATCAGAAAAGCCCTGAATCTTTTTGCAAACTTAAGACCTGCAGTACTTTATGAGGAATTAAAAGGTGCATGTCCGTTGAAAGAAGAGATTACAGAAGGTGGGTTCGACATGATGATCATGAGAGAACTGACTGGCGGTCTTTACTTTGGAGAGAGAAAGACAGAAGAGATTGACGGAGTGATGACAGCAAAAGATTCTCTTACATATAATGAAGAGGAGATCCGAAGAATCGCAAAACGGGGATTTGATATTGCAATGAAGCGACGCAAAAAAGTAACTAGCGTAGATAAGGCAAATGTTCTGGATTCTTCAAGATTATGGAGAAAAGTGGTAGAAGAAGTTGCAAAAGATTATCCGGAGGTGGCAGTGGAAAATATGCTGGTAGACAACTGTGCAATGCAGCTTGTAAAAGATCCAAAACAGTTTGATGTCATTCTTACAGAGAATATGTTTGGAGATATTCTTTCCGATGAAGCAAGTATGGTGACCGGATCTATCGGAATGCTTGCAAGTGCCAGCTTAAATGAGACAAAATTCGGTTTATATGAACCGAGCGGCGGATCGGCACCGGATATAGCAGGAAAAGGAATTGCCAATCCAATCGCAACTATCCTTTCTGCAGCAATGATGCTGCGTTTCAGCTTTGATCTTGATAAAGAAGCAGATGCGATCGAAGCAGCTGTTGCAAAGGTGTTAAAAGACGGATATCGTACGATTGATATTATGTCAGAAGGAAAGACGCAGATTGGAACAGAAGAGATGGGCGATCTGATTTCAGAAAACATTCGTTAATTGTAGAATTATATATAGATAAGAAGTATTTGACAGAAAGAAAACAGGAGGATAAAAATGAGAAGTGATACAGTAACAAAAGGAAAACAGCAGGCACCTCACCGTTCATTGTTCAATGCACTTGGACTTACAGAAGAAGAGATGAACAGACCACTGGTAGGCATCGTATGTTCTTATAATGAAATCGTGCCGGGGCATATGAACCTGGATAAAATTGCGAATGCAGTAAAACAGGGAGTTGCCATGGCAGGTGGTACACCGATCATGTTTCCTGCAATTGCAGTTTGTGACGGAATAGCAATGGGACACATCGGAATGAAGTATTCGCTGGTAACCAGAGACCTGATCGCAGATTCTACAGAAGCAATGGCGATGGCACATCAGTTTGATGCGTTAGTTATGATCCCGAACTGTGATAAGAATGTACCGGGACTTCTGATGGCTGCAGCAAGAATTAATGTACCGACTGTATTTGTCAGTGGCGGACCGATGCTTGCAGGACATGTAAAAGGACAGAAGAGAAGTCTTTCCAGTATGTTTGAGGCGGTAGGAGCGAATGCGGCCGGAACAATGTCAGATGCAGACCTGTGTGAATTCGAGAATAAAGTATGTCCTACATGCGGATCATGTTCGGGTATGTACACAGCAAACAGCATGAACTGTCTGACAGAGGTACTTGGTATGGGACTTCGCGGAAACGGAACAATCCCGGCAGTATATTCAGAAAGAATCCGTCTTGCAAAACATGCAGGTATGAAAGTCATGGAACTTCTTGAGAAGAATATCCGCCCAAGAGATATTATGACAAAAGAAGCTATTCTGAATGCACTTACTGTTGATATGGCACTTGGATGCTCTACAAACAGTATGCTTCATCTTCCAGCAATCGCACATGAAGTGGGAATGGACTTTGAGATTGATTTCGCAAATGGAATCAGTGAAAAGACACCAAATCTCTGTCACCTTGCACCGGCAGGTCCTACTTATATGGAAGACCTGAATGAAGCAGGTGGTGTCTATGCAGTTATGGCAGAACTGAATAAGAAGGGACTCCTTCATACAGAATGTATGACAGTTACAGGAAAGACAGTAGGAGAGAATATTGAAGGAGTAGTGAACAAAGATCCAGAGGTTATCCGTCCGATTGACAATCCATATACACCAACAGGCGGGCTTGCAGTGTTAAAAGGTAATCTTGCACCGGATGGAAGTGTTGTAAAGCGTTCGGCAGTCGTAGATGAGATGCTGGTACACGAAGGACCTGCAAGAGTATTTGACTGTGAGGAAGATGCAATTGCAGCAATCAAAGGTGGTAAAATTGTAGCCGGTGATGTTGTTGTTATCCGTTACGAGGGACCAAAGGGAGGTCCGGGAATGCGCGAGATGTTAAATCCTACATCTGCAATCGCAGGTATGGGGCTTGGATCGAGTGTGGCGTTGATCACAGACGGACGTTTCAGTGGAGCATCAAGAGGAGCATCTATCGGGCATGTATCTCCGGAAGCTGCTGTCGGCGGACCAATCGCACTGGTAGAGGAGGGAGACCTGATCCAGATTGATATCCCGAATCTTTCTATTCATCTGGATGTATCGGATGAAGAACTGGCTAAGAGAAAGGAAAACTGGACTCCAAGAGAGCCAAAGGTTACAACCGGATATCTTGCAAGATATGCGGCAATGGTTACTTCCGGAAACAGAGGCGCAATCCTTGAAGTTCCAAAAGCAAAATAAAAATTATGACAGGGGAATGAATGGTATGCAGTTAACAGGATCACAAATTGTAATCGAATGTTTGAAAGAGCAGGGAGTGGATACCGTATTCGGTTATCCTGGCGGAGCGATTTTGAACGTATACGATGAATTATATAAGCATAAAGATGAGATTAAACATATTCTTACATCACACGAACAGGGTGCTGCTCATGCGGCGGACGGATATGCAAGAGCAACAGGAAAAGTCGGTGTATGTCTTGCAACCAGCGGACCAGGTGCAACGAACCTTGTAACTGGGATTGCAACCGCATACATGGATTCCATTCCGGTGGTTGCAATTACCTGCAATGTAGGAGTAGCACTTCTGGGAAAAGACAGTTTCCAGGAGATCGATATAGCAGGTGTTACGATGCCGATCACAAAGCATAATTATATTGTAAAGGATGTCAATAACCTGGCGGATACAATCCGCAAGGCATTTGTGATCGCTAAAGAAGGAAGGCCAGGTCCGGTTCTGATCGATATTCCAAAGGATGTAACAGCTAATAAAGCAGAATTTATATCACGGGAAGCAGAGATTGTAAAACCGTCCGAAGATATCTGCGAAGAAGATCTGGAAAGTGCAGTTCGCATGATCAGGGAGTCGGAAAGACCATATATATTTGTTGGCGGCGGGGCAATATTATCAGGAGCCAGCAAGGAATTATATGAATTTGTAAAGAAGGTAGACGCACCGGTTACCGATTCCCTGATGGGAAAAGGTGCATTCCCGGGAACGGATCCGCTGTATACCGGAATGCTTGGAATGCATGGCACAAAAACATCCAATTACGGAGTCAGTGAATGTGATCTTCTGATTGTAACAGGAGCAAGATTCAGTGACCGTGTGACAGGAAATGCTAAGAAATTTGCCAAGGATGCAAAAATCCTGCAGTTTGACGTAGATGCAGCGGAGATGAATAAAAATATCCTGATTACAGAAGGGGTAGTCGGTGATCTGAAAGTCGTTCTTCAGAAGATGAATGAACGCCTGGAACAGCAGAATCATAAGGAATGGATAGAGAAGATCATTTCTTATAAAGAGAAGTATCCAATGACATATCATCCGGATGTACTCAGTGGTCCGTTCATAGTGGAAGAAATTTACCGTCAGACAAATGGCGAAGCAATCATTTCTACGGAAGTCGGACAGCATCAGATGTGGGCGGCGCAATATTATAAATATACAGAACCAAGAACACTTCTTACATCAGGAGGGCTTGGAACGATGGGATATGGTCTTGGTGCTTCACTTGGAGCGAAGGTCGGAAGACCGGAAAAGACGGTAGTCAATATTGCAGGAGACGGATGTTTCCGTATGAATATGAATGAGATTGCTACCGCAACACGCCATAATATCCCGGTAATTCAGGTAGTAATCAATAACCATGTACTTGGTATGGTGCGTCAGTGGCAGAATCTGTTTTACGAACAGCGCTACTCGGCTACTGTACTCAATGATGCTGTAGATTTTGTAAAACTTGCAGAAGCTATGGGAGCAGAAGGAGTACGTGCATCGACCAGGGAAGAATTCAAAGAAGCATTTGCAAAGGCATTAAAGAGCGGTCACCCGGTAGTGATTGATTGTCAGATTGACAGTGATGACAAAGTATGGCCGATGGTTGCTCCTGGTGCTCCAATCAGTGAAGCTTTTGATGAGAAAGACCTGAAAACAAAAAATGCAGAATAAAAGAAGCAAAAAGTAAAGAAAAGTGGAGGAACAACAATGAGCAGAGTGTACAATTTTTCAGCAGGTCCGGCCGTATTGCCGGAAGAAGTATTAAAAGAAGCAGCAGCAGAGATGTTAGATTATAAAGGCTGTGGAATGTCGGTTATGGAAATGAGTCACCGTTCATCGGTGTTCCAGGAGATTATTGAGACAGCAGAAGCTGATATCCGTGATCTGATGCAGATTCCGGATAATTATAAGGTATTATTCCTGCAGGGCGGCGCATCTCAGCAATTTGCCATGATTCCTATGAATCTGATGAAAAATAAAGTGGCTGACTATATCGTAACCGGACAATGGGCGAAAAAGGCAGCCAAAGAAGCAGAAAAATACGGAGAGGTTCATGTAGTCGCATCTTCCGAAGATAAGACATTTTCTTATATTCCGAACTGCTCTGATCTTGAAATCTCTGAAGATGCAGATTATGTATACATCTGCGAGAATAATACGATTTATGGTACAAAGTTCAAAGAACTTCCGGATACAAAAGGGAAGACACTGGTGGCAGATGTGTCATCCTGCTTTCTGTCTGAACCGGTAGATGTGTCAAAATATGGTGTGATCTACGGAGGAGTTCAGAAAAATGTAGGACCTGCGGGTGTGGTGATCGCAATTATACGTGAAGACCTGATTACAGATGATGTATTAGATGGTACACCGACCATGCTGAAATATAAGACACATGCAGATGCCGGATCTTTATACAATACACCGCCGGCATATGGAATCTATATCTGCGGGAAAGTATTCAAATGGCTGAAAAAGCAGGGTGGTCTGGAAGCAATCAAAGAGCGTAATGAAAAGAAGGCAAAGATTCTCTATGATTACCTGGATGAAAGTAAATTATTCAAAGGTACAGTTGTTCCAAAAGACCGTTCACTTATGAATGTTCCATTTATAACAGGTAATAAAGAGCTGGATGCAAAATTTGTAAAAGAAGCGAAAGAAGCCGGATTTGAAAATCTGAAAGGACACAGAAGTGTTGGAGGTATGCGTGCAAGTATCTACAATGCGATGCCGGTTGAAGGAGTGGAAAAACTCGTGGAATTTATGAAAGCATTTGAAAAGGAGAATCTGTAATCATGTATAAGTATCATAATCTGAATCCAATTTCAAAGGTAGGACTGGATGAATTTACAAAAGACTATGCACCTGTAAGCACACCGGAGACGGCTGATGCGATCCTGGTAAGAAGTGCGGCAATGCACGAAATGGAATTTGCAACAGATCTGAAAGCAATCGCAAGAGCCGGTGCAGGTGTGAATAATATCCCGCTTGAGAAATGTGCGGAACAGGGAATTGTTGTATTTAATACACCGGGAGCTAATGCAAATGGAGTAAAAGAACTGGTGATTGCCGGTATGCTGCTGGCATCCAGAGATATCATTGGAGGCATCAACTGGGTGCAGGAGAATGAAGAGGATGGAAACATAGCCAAAGATGCAGAAAAGGCGAAGAAGGCATTTGCGGGACAGGAATTGCAGGGAAAGAAACTTGGAGTTATCGGTCTTGGAGCAATCGGTGTGCTTGTGGCAAATGCTGCAACACATCTTGGCATGGATGTATACGGATACGATCCATATGTGTCGGTGGATTCTGCATGGAGACTTTCCAGAAGTATTCATCATACAACAAATGTAGATGAAATCTATGAAAACTGTGATTACATTACCGTTCACGTGCCGGCACTTGACAGCACAAAGGGAATGATCGGAAAAGATGCCCTGAGCCTTATGAAGGAAGGTGTGATCGTTCTGAACTTTGCAAGAGATGTGCTGGTGGATTCCGAAGCAATGGTAGATGCACTTGTTGCCGGTAAAGTAAAGCATTATGTTACAGATTTCCCGACACCTGAGATTGCAGGTGTAAAGGGAGCGATTGTAATTCCTCATCTCGGAGCATCTACGGAAGAATCTGAAGATAACTGTGCAAAGATGGCAGTGAAAGAAGTGATGGATTATCTGGAAAACGGTAATATCAGACATTCGGTGAACTATCCGGATTGTGATATGGGACTGAGAGGAGATAAGACACGTATTCTTGTATTACATCACAATGTACCGAATATGATCGGTCAGATTTCCGCTGTCCTTGCAAAAGATAATATGAATATTGCAGACCTTACGAATAAGAGCAAGGGGAAATATGCGTATACAATGATCGATGTAGATTCCGATGTGCCGGAAGGTGTTGTGGAAGAACTGAAACAGATCGGTGAAGTGTTACGTGTACGTGTTATATGTTAAACAAAACTTAATAAATTTGTAAGAATCCCTTAATTGCGAAATATGTCGAATTAGAGTATCCTATTAATGAAAGAGATGCAGGGAAGAGATCTTCATCTCCGGTAAACAGAACTTATGAAATCTGGGGGATACAGGGAATGGACAATACAGGAATTCGATCAAGACGTAAGAAATATAGAAGAAGAGTAAGAAACATTCGTGTGGGTCTTACTCTTTTTGTCATATGCCTGATCGCGGTGGCAATACCGGTCATACGTGAAATGCTAAGAAAACCGGCACAGATTACGATACAGGTCGCTGATATTGAGGTTACGCAGGGAACAGCACTTCCGTCGTATACGGCAGATGTAAAGATACAGGACAAAGATAAGAACAAGCTTACAAAGACATATACGGCTGAGGATTTTGCAAAAGATCTGCAAAAAGGAAAAGATATTACTATTTCCAGTAAGGCGGATTCAAATATAGAGGGAACTTATGTAATTACGGCAAAACTGTCGGAGAAGATTAAAAAGGAACTGAATGGAGCATGGAAGAAAAAGGCTCAGGTAACAATCAGGAACGGAACCTGTACCGTGAAGAATCCAACCGGTGTATGGGATGGTAATAAATTTAAAAAATACGATGGAACTTATGTAACATCAGATTTCGTGGTGTCGAAGGGAGATACATATTATTTTGATGCAGATGGAAATAAAGTGACTGGCTGGCAGACCATTGAGAATGCGTTATATTGTTTTGATAAAAAAGGAATCATGCAGAAGTCCGGATGGATTACAACGGATGACGGAAGAGCATATCTGAGTGATGACGGAAAGGCACTGAGCGGCTGGCAGACCATTGACGGAAAAGAGTATTATTTTGATTCAAAAGGAATTGCGGCGACAGGAGAGCTAAAGCTCGGACTTGAGAAATGTAAATTCAGCGAGTCGGGAGAATTGCTCTCGAAAGAAAAAACAGAGATAGATCCGGGAAAACCGATGGTGGCACTTACATTTGATGATGGACCCGGACCAAGAACATCAGAGATTCTGGATCAGTTGAAAAAATATAATGCACATGCTACATTTTTTATGCTCGGAAAAAATGTAAAATCCTATCCGGATGCCGTAAAGCAGATGTTGAAAGATGGAAATGAGCTTGGAAACCATTCTTATGATCACCAGCAACTGACAAAGATTGATGCAGAAGCAATTGCCAAAGAAGTCAATGATACGAATGAAAATATCAAGAATATCTGTGGAAGCCCGGCTACTGTATTAAGGCCGCCGTATGGTGCGATTAATGATACAGTGAAATCAAGCGTAGGTATGCCGATGATTCTCTGGAATGTGGATACACTGGACTGGAAGACGAGAAATACACAGAGCACAATTGATGAGGTTATGCGTAATTTGAAAGACGGAGATATCATACTGATGCATGATATTCACACACAGACAGTAGATGCAGCACTTCAGCTGATTCCAAAACTGGAAGAAGAAGGTTATCAGCTCGTAACCGTTTCAGAAATGGCAGCGGCAAAAAACAAGACCTTGGAAAACGGAACTGCTTACAGTGATTTTGTAAGTACAAGTAAAAAATAATTTGATATATCTATTATAAAACAGGATCAACCGGTAAAAGTTGATCCTGTTTTTAGGTTCGTTTATAACGAAGTATTATGTTTTGCTAACAGACGGTGAATCTTTTCTGTAGGATCCATAACCTTTCCGATGCTGATATCATGGTTCATAGAATCGATGATCAGTGCGATAAACTTACTCATATCTGCGATCAGGAAATAAGGCTTTTCCTTTGCTTCGGCAGGAAGATAAGTGAGATTAGTAGTGATCACGCGGTCGATGTAACCTTTTTCATAATAATCATCAAATTTTTCAAAACCATCGGTAAAGAGTCCGAATGTGGTGCAGACAAATACCCGGTTTGCTCCGCGGGCTTTAATCTGTTTTGCAACATCCAGCATACTTTCACCGGAAGAAATCATGTCGTCAATGATGATCGCATCTTTTCCATCCAGATGTTCACCTAAGAATTCATGTGCAACAATCGGATTCTTTCCGTTTACAATAGTTGAATAGTCACGGCGTTTGTAGAACATACCCATATTAACACCCATAACGTTAGAAAAGTATACAGCACGCTGCATAGCTCCCTCATCCGGGCTGATGATCATCAGATGTTCCTTGTCAACTTTAAGATCCGGCTCCGCTTTTAATAATGCTTTCATAAATTGATACGGTGGGTTAAAGCTGTCAAATCCGTGGAGAGGAATAGAATTCTGTACACGTGGATCATGGGCATCAAATGTAAATATATTAGACACACCCATATCGATCAGTTCCTGAAGTGCAAGGGCACTGTCTAAAGATTCACGTTTGGTACGTTTGTGCTGACGGCTTTCATAGAGGAAAGGCATTAACACATTGACACGGTGCGCTTTTCCATTGGCGGCAGCAATGATTCTCTTTAAGTCCTGAAAATGATCATCCGGTGACATATGATTCAGATGGCCGTTTACAGAATAAGTAAGGCTGTGGTTACAGACATCTACCATAAGGAACAGATCTGTTCCGCGGATAGATTCTGTAAGAAGTCCTTTTGCTTCGCCACTTCCAAAACGTGGACACGGACAATCGATCAGATAATTGTCACGCAGGTAATTATAATATAATGGTGAATCTGTGTTCTTGTCCATTGTACTTTTCCTGAATTGTACAATGTAATCATTTACGTTTTCACCAAGTTCGCGGCATGATTCCAGAGCACCGATTTTTAATGGCGCAACAGGAAGTCCGCTTTCCATTAATTTGATATTTGGCATAATAAAAACTCCTGTGTATTTTATATATTAAGTTACTCCTAATTATTTATATCACTTTTTCTATAAAAAGGTCAACTACTGATTGGACTATTTGACAAAGGTAATGTATAATAGTATCGTTAAGAGACAAATATAGAATGAAATATAGAGGAGAGTTAAGATGAGTAAACCAGTAGTTGCTATTGTGGGAAGACCGAATGTAGGGAAGTCAACCCTTTTTAATGTACTGGCGGGAGAGATGATTTCAATCGTCAAAGATACGCCCGGAGTAACAAGAGACCGTATCTATGCAGATGTCACATGGCTGGACAAAGAATTTACTATGATCGATACCGGTGGTATTGAGCCGGAGAGCAAAGATATCATTCTTGCACAGATGAGAGAACAGGCACAAATTGCTATTGATACTGCAGATGTGATCATTTTCATTACGGACGTCAGACAGGGACTTGTAGATGCCGATTCAAAAGTTGCGGATATGCTCCGCAGATCAGGCAAACCAGTCGTTCTGGCGGTGAATAAAGTAGACAGTTTTGAGAAGTTTATGCCGGATGTATATGAATTCTATAATTTGGGGATTGGTGATCCTGTGCCGGTATCTGCAGCTTCCAGACTTGGTATCGGTGACATGTTAGATGCTGTGATCGCACATTTCCCGGAACATGAAGCTGAAGAGAAAGAGGACGAGCGTCCGAGAGTGGCGATTGTAGGAAAACCAAATGTAGGAAAATCTTCAATCATCAATAAACTGACCGGAAAGCAGCGTGTGATCGTATCAGATATAGCAGGAACAACTAGAGATGCTATTGATACCAATGTGAAATATAATGGAAAAGATTATGTGTTTATTGATACTGCAGGGCTGAGACGAAAGAGCAAGATAAAAGAAGAACTGGAGCGCTACAGTATCATCCGTACGGTAACTGCAGTGGAACGGGCGGATGTCGTTCTGGTAGTAATCGATGCGACGGAAGGTGTAACGGAACAGGATGCGAAGATTGCCGGTATCGCACATGAAAGAGGGAAAGGTATCATTATTGTTGTAAATAAATGGGATGCCATTGAAAAGAATGACAAGACTATGAAAGAGTACGAGAATAATGTGCGCCGTGTGCTTTCTTTTATGCCGTATGCAGAGATCATGTATGTATCGGCAGAGACGGGACAGCGCCTGAACAAGCTATATGATATGATCGATATGGTCATTGAGAACCAGACACTGCGTGTCGCAACAGGTGTTCTGAATGAGATCATGACAGAAGCTGTTGCAATGCAGCAGCCACCTTCAGACAAAGGAAAGAGACTCAAACTGTATTACATTACACAGGTAGCGGTAAAACCGCCATCATTTGTGATTTTTGTAAATAATAAAGAACTGATGCATTTTTCTTATACCAGATATCTGGAGAATAAGATCCGGGAGGCATTTGGATTCCGTGGTACAGCTTTGAAATTCTTTATCAGGGAAAGAAAGGAAAAGGATCAGTAATCATGGAACGGTTGATATGTGTACTTGTCGGATATGTGTTTGGTCTGATACAGACCGGATACATATATGGAAAAAAGAATGGCGTTGACCTTAGAAAAAAGGGGAGCGGAAATGCAGGAACAACGAATGCACTTCGTACCATGGGCTGGAAAGCAGGAGCGGTCACACTGCTTGGAGACTGCTTTAAATGCGTAGCGGCAGTGGTTGTCGTACATCTGATCTATGGAAAGACACATACAGATATGATGCCTTTACTTTCCATGTATGCCGGAATGGGAGCAGTCCTCGGACATAATTATCCATTCTATCTGAAATTCAAAGGCGGAAAAGGTATAGCAGCGACAGCAGGTCTGATCATCAGTACTACGAATATATGGATCGTACTGATCTGTCTTGCAGCATTTATTGCAATTGTTGCGGCAACCAGATATGTATCCCTTGGTTCCATGACGGTTGTTACAATCTATCTGATCAGTGTGATCGTATATGGTCAGCACGGTGGATTTGGTGTGGAAAATGTATCCTATCTGCATGAGATGTATGGTGTAGCAGCGTTTCTGATGATACTGGCATTCTGGAGACACAGAGCGAATATTAAGAGACTTTTAGGCGGCACAGAGAATAAGATCAGTGTTGGCGGAAAGGATAAAAAATAGTCAGGGATGACAGATAAAAAGAAAGGACAGGCTATGGCAAACGTAAGTGTGATCGGAGCCGGAAGCTGGGGAACAGCACTGGCATTACTATTATGTAAAAATGGACATGATGTGACGGTATGGTCATATAAGGAAGAAGAAGTGCGCACGCTGAGTGAGAAAAGAGAACATGTAAGTAAGCTTCCGGGAGTAAAGATTCCGAATGAGATTTTTTTTACTGCGGATCTGAAAGAGGCGGTAGAAGGAAAGGACGTAGTTGTACTTGCAGTACCGTCTATTCATGTGAGAAATACTGCGAAAAAGATGAACGCATATGTAAAGGGCGGACAGATTTTAGTGGATGTAGCAAAAGGAATAGAAGAAGACACCCTGATGACACTGTCCCAGCAGATCGAAGAGGAGATACCGCAGGCAGATGTAGCGGTTCTTTCGGGACCAAGTCATGCCGAAGAAGTAGGAAGAGGTCTTCCTACAACGGTCTGTATCGGAGCACATACAGAGGCGACTGCAAAGTATTTACAGCAGCTTTTTATGAATGAAGTATTCCGTGTATATATCAGTCCGGATATCCTGGGAATTGAACTTGGCGGATCGCTTAAGAATGTTATTGCACTTGCAGCCGGGGTTGCAGACGGAATGGGATATGGAGATAATACCAAGGCTGCATTGATCACCCGTGGAATTGCCGAGATATCAAGACTTGGTGTGAAGATGGGAGGAGCGGCTGAGACTTTTGGTGGTCTGGCCGGTATCGGAGATCTTATTGTAACCTGTGCAAGTGTACACAGCCGTAACCGCAAGGCCGGATATCTGATGGGACAGGGCAGAACGATGCAGGAAGCTATGGATGAAGTTAAGATGGTAGTGGAAGGTGTATATTCGGCAAAGGCAGCAGCGAAGCTTGGAAAGAAATATCAGGTATCACTTCCAATTATTGAAGAAGTAAATAAGGTGCTGTTTGAGGACAAAAGTCCGAAAGAAGCGGTAAATGAACTGATGCTGCGTGTTGGAAAAGCGGAACATATGGCTCTTCCATGGGAAGAATAAAAAGAGTCAGTTTTGCAATATGATATAAAAATAACAGAGAGGAAAGATTGTTAAAAACCTTTCCTCTCTGTTATTTTTTAAAGATCCGCATGTTCTATTACATACTTTTTGAAATCCATGATGACAGGTGCCTGATAGACATTTTTTAAAGTAGCCATATAAAAGAGTCTTTCCCACGAAGGTTTTTCTATTTCGATAATAGATACCGGCATATAAGAAAGAACGGGCATCTTTGGAACAACTGCAATACCAAAACCTGCACCGACAAGACCTGCAACGCCCTGATCTTCTTCCATGGAGTAAGCAATCTGCGGGTAACCTCCACATTTATGAAACAATTTGTCAATAACATATCTTAAGCCGCTTCGTTTGGAAAAAGCAATATGCGGATAAGAAAGTGTATCTTTCAGATCAATAGAGCTGCGTTCTTCAAGCGGATGTCCTTTTGGCACGATCAATACCAGTTCCTGTTTTGCAACAGGTATGAATTCGATCAGAGGTTCATTGTCCATCATAGAGCAAAATGCAATGTCATATTTCCGGTCTTTTAACCCCTGGATCATATCAGAAGTAAGACCTGTAGAACTATGAAAATAGAAATCAATCTTTTTGTCCGGCGTAGAATCCAGGAATCCTTTTACGAAACCGGGAACCACAGTACTGCTTAGAGTGCGCAGTTCCACGATGTCGATACGACCTTCACCACGACCTGTCATCTGAAGCTTGTTAACACTGGAATCGATCATATCCAGAGCCTGTTCCACATCAATGAGAAAGGCCTGCCCGCATTTTGTAAGTACTACATTCCGGCCCTCTTTCTCAAAAAGTTTTACCCCCAATTCTTTTTCAAGAGATGCGATCGCATGACTCAGGCTTGGCTGAGTGATGGAAAGAATTTCAGCGGCTTTTGTGTAATGCTCCAGATGTGCCAGCGTGGCAAAATATCTTAGATGATACAGATTCATAAAGCCGGTCCCCCTTTCTTTTGTTATATTTATATATGTTTATATCTTATCATGAACGGAGTGGAAAAACTATGAATAAAATCTATAAATTATAATAGAATAACCAATTTGTTTTTTATTTAACAAGGATATATAATCAAATCATAGCAAATATTACTAGATTGAACATTAAGCAAAAAGAGAATCTGTTCAATTTTAACAATGGAGGTAGAATTATGTCAAAAAAGAATCCAATTACAGTAAGTTCATGGACACTTGGAGATCAGTGCAAATTTGAAGACCGTGTGATCGCTGCAAAAGAAGCAGGGTATGAAGGAATCGGTCTTCGTGCAGAAACTTATGTTGATGCTTTGAATGAGGGACTTCATGACAAAGACATTCTTGCAATTCTTGATAAACATGACATGAAAGTAACAGAAGTTGAGTATATCGTTCAGTGGTGCGAAGAGCATCGTTCATACGAGCAGAAATACAAAGAGCAGATGTGCTTCCATATGTGTGAACTTTTCGGAGTTGGTCACATCAACTGTGGACTGATGGAAAATTATTCCGTAGAATATACAGCGCAGAAATTAAAAGAGCTGTGTCAGAGAGCCGGAAAATACATTATTGGTGTTGAGCCAATGCCATACAGCGGTATTCCAAACCTTCAGAAAGGCTGGGAAGTTGTAAAAGCATCCGGATGTGAGAATGCAATGCTTATCCTTGATACATGGCACTGGGTAAGAGCTGATCAGCCATATGATATTCTTACACCGGAGATCGCTGAAAAAGTTATTTCCATCCAGATCAATGATGCATATGAGAGACCGTATGCAGATTCAATCTTAAGAGATGAGTCCATGCATGACCGTCTTGCACCTGGAACAGGAGCAAAAGATACAGCTGGATTCGTTAAGATGATCAAAGATGCAGGAATTGATCCAAAGGTTGTTGGTGTAGAAGTAATTTCTGACGAGATCCTTGGAAGAGGAATTAACGAAGCAGCAGCTTATACATATGAGAATACTGAAAAAGTATTAAAAGAAGCTTGGCCAGAACTGGTAGACTAATTTATAGAAATCAGATTTGTTCAAAAGAGAGAGGAAAAAAATAATGAAGTTCAAAAATATGTTTTCTCCGATTCAGATCGGACCAATGACAGTAAAGAACCGCTTTGTAGTACCACCAATGGGAAATAACTTTGCAAATACAGATGGAACATGGAGCGATGAGTCTGTTGCATACTATGCTGAACGTGCAAAAGGTCAGTTTGGCCTGATCACGATCGAAGCAACAGTTGTCCATAAAGGAGCAAAGGGCGGCCCGAGAAAACCTTGTCTGTATGATGACAACAGCATTGAGAGTCTGAAAAAGATTACCGATGCCTGTCATGCAGAAGGTGCTAAGATTTCCATTCAGCTTCAGAATGCCGGACCTGAAGGAAATGCCAAGAATGCGGGAGCACCAATCCAGGCAGCAACAGCTATTGCAGCGGCTGATGGAAGAGATATTCCGGAAGCAGTTCCTACAGAGCAGGTATATGAGCTTATTAAAGGATATGGAGAAGCAGCGGTCCGCGCAATGAAGGGCGGAGCAGATGCAGTGGAAATTCACATGGCACACGGTTATCTTGTGAATTCTTTTATGTCACCAAGAACGAATAAACGTGTAGATGAATTTGGTGGAAACTTCGAAAACAGAATGAGATTTTCTCGTCTGATCGTTGAAGAAGTTAAGAAGAGAACAGAAGGTAAAATTGCAGTGCTTGCACGTATCAACAGTACAGAAGATATGTTTGGCGGTCTGGATAACCATGATATGTGTGCAATTGCTTCTTATCTTGAAGATTGCGGAGTGGATGGACTTCATGTATCACGTGCGGTACATCTGAAAGATGAGTATATGTGGGCTCCGACAGGAATTCATGGCGGATTCTCGGCAGAGCTTGTAGCAAATATCAAAAATTGTGTATCTGTTCCGGTTATTACAGTCGGACGTTACACAGAGCCACAGTTCGCAGAACAGATGGTAAAACTTGGAAAAGCTGATCTGGTAGCATTTGGACGTCAGTCACTGGCAGATCCTCATACTCCTGAAAAAGCGCAGGAAGAGAGACTGGAAGATATGACACCTTGTATCGCATGTCTGCAGGGATGTGTCGCTAACATGTATGCCGGAAAACCTCTTTGCTGTCTGGTAAATCCTGTGCTTGGCCGTGAGTCAGAAGGTCTTCCGAAAGCAGAAAAGGCAAAGAAAGTATATGTCATCGGTGGCGGAGTAGCAGGTATGTGTGCCGCATTCACAGCTAAGAGACGTGGGCATGACGTGACATTATTTGAAGCTACAGATAAACTTGGTGGAAACATGAGACTTGCAGCTTATCCGCCGGGAAAAGGTGACATCACAGGTATGATCAGAAGCTATATCGTAAAATGCGAAAAAGCCGGTGTAAATATCAAGATGAACACAAAAGTAACAGCACAGATGTTAAAAGAAGATACACCGGATGCAGTTATCCTTGCAACCGGATCTGAGACATTAGTCCTTCCGTTTATCAAAGGTATCCACAACCCTGATATCGTATATGGTGTGGATTGTCTGGAAGGAACACGTCCGGTAGGACATAAAGTCTTAGTTGTAGGCGGCGGTATGGTAGGTGCCGAGACAGCAGATTTCCTTGCTGAACAGGGACATGAAGTATCTGTTATCGAGATGAGAGATGCCATTGGACCGGATGTGATCCACGAGCACCGTATCTTCCTTATGGAAGCATTTGAAAAATACGGAATTGAACAGATTACAAGTGCCGCAGTATCTGAAATCTTCTCAGACGGCGTAAGCTATAAGAATGCCGCAGATAAATCTGATGAGACAATTTACGAGGCAAGAGGATTCGACACAGTTGTTCTTTCTATGGGATTCAGCTCCCGTTATACACACCGCGATGGTCAGAATGTTGTATATGACTTCGCCGATGAATTAAAGGACATCGTTCCGGAAGTTCATGTAGTAGGTGATGCAGTAAGAGCACGTCGTGCCTTGGATGCTACAAAAGAAGCTTACGATGTGGCATTAAAACTTTAATAATTGAATTTAGAAAGAAAACCAGGAGGGTTAAGATCATGGAAAAAAGAATTTCCGGACATACAGGCTTAATGGCGTTATTTGGAACACCGGTCGGACATTCAGGATCTCCTGCAATGTACAACTTCAGCTTCCAGCATGATGGATTGGATTATGCGTATATGGCATTTGATGTAACAGAAGAGGAAATGCCGAAAGTATTCGAGTCTATCCGTTTATTAAATATGCGTGGTGGTAACTTTACTATGCCATGCAAGAACATCGCTGCACAGCTGGTGGACAAACTATCACCTGCAGCTGAGATCATCGGAGCCTGCAATGTATTCGTTAACGATGACGGAGTAATCACAGGACACATTACAGATGGTGTCGGATTCGTTAAGAATCTGGAACTCAACGGAGCACCTGTAAAAGACAAAAAGGTTGTTGTCCTTGGAGCAGGCGGAGCTGCTACAGCAATTCAGGTTCAGTTAGCACTGGATGGAGCAAAAGAAGTAAATATCTTCAATATCAAAGATAAATTCTTTGAAAGAGCAGAAGGAACAAAAGCTAAATTAGCAGAGAAGTGTCCGGAGTGTGTAGTTACCGTAGATGACCTTGATGACAAGGCTAAACTGGAAGAAGCAATCAAAGCATGTGACATTCTTGTAAATGCTACAATTATGGGAATGAAACCACATCAGGATGTGACACTGGTTGACAAATCGTTATTCCGTAAAGATCTGGTTGTTGCAGATACTGTATACAGCCCGGAAAAAACAAAAATGATCCTGGAAGCAGAAGAAGCAGGATGCAAGGCAATCGGCGGAGTGGGAATGCTTCAGCAGCAGGGAGCAGTAAACTATGGACTGTTCGTTGGAAAAGAAATGCCGCTTGCCGAGTATCAGGAATTCCAGAAAGCACAGGCAAAATAAAGGACAAAGGAGAATGAGGGAATGAAAGCAAAGAAATATTTATGGTCTATCATCTGCGTATATTTTTGCTATCTGACACATGGAATTCAGGCAATTATATTAAGCCAGAATAATGTGAATTTCGCAAAACAGTGGGGATTCAATATGTCAGATCCGCAGTCTGCAGCATATGCAGCAGGACTTGCAGCAGTAAGTACAGCAGTTGCATGGACCGGATTTGGTAAATTCATAAGCGTATGGATTGGTGGAGAAATCTCTGACCGTGTCGGACGTAAGAAACTGATGATCGGTGGAGCAGCATTATATATTATCTGCTTCCTTGGATTCTTATTTACTAAGAGTGCACTGGTTGCTTCTGTATGCGGTTTTGCATCTGGAGTTGCAACTTCAGGATTCTGGGATGCTTCAGGATACCCTGCAGTACAGGAAGCTTATCCGGCAGCACCTGGATCAGCGCTTGTAGGAATCAAATTCTTTGTTTCACTGTCAGGTATGGTATATCCACTTCTGGTAGTACATAATGCAAACAGTGGAAACTGGAAATTAAATGTTATGATTCCGGTAGTTATGTCTATTATCTGTTTAGTACTTGCAATTATTGCACCATTCGTATATGATGATCAGAAGAAGGCATCGGAAGGAAATGATGGAAAATCAAAAGATGCAGTACAGGCAGAAATTGATGCAGCGAAAGCAGCTATGCTTACAAAACCGAGCAAATTTGTAGTATTTCTGGTAATGTTTTATGCATTCCTCTGCATGGCAATCATGTATGGTGCTCAGCAGTATACGAAAGCGTTCGGATTATCTGTATGTGGATTGTCTGAGATGCAGGCAGCAGGTATGACATCTATCTATACAATCGGTTCTATCTGTGCAGTACTTTTCTGGGCATTCATGATGGCTAAATTAAAATGGAGCCCGCTGAAAGTTGTCTTGATTGATTCTATCTGTACTGCAGTAGCACTTGCAGGTGTTCTGTTTATTCATCAGGTAGCAATTATCTACATTGCAATTGCAATGTTAGGATTCTTTGCAGCAGGTGGTGCTCTTCAGACTGGTCTTGCAGTGGTTCAGTTATTCAACCCGGGACCAAAGGGAAGAAACACCGGTATCTATTACACATTTATGGGTGCAGCAAGCTACCTGATCCCGGTAGTGGCAGCACAGCTTACAAAAGCATCGGGTGAGGCAAATGCAGTATACAGCCTCATGATCATGTTATTGGTATTTGCAATTCTTGCTATTTTAAGTTCCCTCTACTTAGTAGCGCAGCACAAGAAAATCTTCGGAAAGAGTGCATTGTAAAAAAATGTAATGAAGGACAAAAAGGGACTGTTGTTCCGGATGGCAGCGGATAGACAGTCCCTTCCTTTTAACATAGGATTGTTAAAAAAAAGACATTCATAGAAAACACTAAAAAATTAGAGGATAATACGTGTCATTCTATAGAAAACATCTATGGAATGACCGGTGTTATATCATAATAGCTAGCTGATGCTGAAGCATACGAAGAATATTTGTATGAAAAAATCATAAGACGAAGGAGGACACTCAAAGATGAGTCCGAAAAGAGCAAAAAGAGCCAATGAACTTCCCTTTATTCCTCTTGGTCCATTTCAATGGAGAATTCCGGGAATCCATTACAGAGTAGAATATGTGGAATTTTTTCAGGGTCTGATCCTTGGCGCAACAGCTTTAAGTTCTATTCCGTATCTGACAGATAATCTTGGACTTCCATATGAACTTGCATGGAGCTGTGTCATCATTGAAGTATTTATGTATATGCTTCATGGATGGTTAGGGGATCCGGTAGTTCCGGGATGGATTACTCCGACACTGCCATTTACCCTGGCGTATTTAAATGGGTTCGAAAAGGGACCAGACAGAATACAGGCAATGATCGCGTTGCAGCTTCTGGTCGCATTTGTATTTATATTTATGGGAATTACGAAACTGGCAGACAAATTTGTAAATGGTGTGCCAAATTCAATTAAAGGTGGTATCCTGATCGCTGCACCGATTACGGTATTGCAGGGACAATTATCGGATGGAAGCCAGCTTATGACTGCACCGGTAGCAACACTCGCCGGTACATTATTGCTCGCATTTTTAAGCTTTTCACCATTCTGCGAAAAGAACAGAAGTAAATATAAAATATTAGATATCATGGCAAAATACGGCAATTTGTTCCCGTATCTGATTGCTATGGTAGCAGGGGTTGCTCTTGGAGAGTTATCAAAACCTGTATTAGAACTTGGAACAGTCATCAGAATTCCTGATTTCAGTAATATATTCCATACAGTCAGTATCTTTGCGGTAGGTTTCCCTCCGCTTTCAAAGTTCATCAGTGCCATACCTCTGGCCTTGATCTGCTATGTACTGGCATTTGGAGATTTTGTTACATCAAAGACTCTGGTAGAGGAAGCACAGGAGAGCAGAAGCGATGAATATATTGACTTTAACTCGAGCAGATCAAATCTGATCAGTGGACTGAGAAACCTGATCCTTGCGATTTTCGCACCATTCCCGCCACTGGCAGGACCGCTTTGGGTTGGAATGACCGTATCGGTAGCAATGCGCTATAAAGAAGGAAAGAAAGCAATGAAATCATTGATTGGTGGAATGAGTTCTTTCCGTATGGCGACATTTATCAGTGTTATTCTGGTACCGATCGTATCTTTCATGAAACCAATCATGGGAGTCGGATCAGCAATTACATTATTGTTCCAGGCTTATGTCTGTGCAAGAATTGGTATGGAATACTGTCAGTCTAACACAGATAAGAGTATTGCAGGTGTTATGGCAGCGGTATTGGCGTTCAAAGGATCCGGATGGGCATTGCTCGTCGGCTTTGCAATGAACCTGTTACTTTCTAATATGGATTTCCAGAAGAAAAAACTGGGAGTGCTTACAACAGAGGAACTGGATCAGGTAGATGACAAAAGAGATGAAGAAGCGCAGAGGCTTCTTACACAGAAAAAACAGGGATAAAAAATATGTGCATGTGTTATGTTGTGTGGCAGGATAATATATTAAAATAAATGTAATAAACATAAAATGAGGGCCTGTGGGAATATCCATGGGCCCTCTCTCTTTTTTCGTTTTTTACAATGCATCGTGCACAATCTGAAGTGCCTGATGTAATTTTTCTGCTCCGATCTGTCCAGGTGCAGAAGCCTGTGCTCCGGAACCAAATGTCAGACAGGAACCAAATGCCTCGCAGGCAATACGGCTGATACTTCCAAGCCCCGCCATGGACATCGTGATGATCGGCCTGTCGGCATAGTCGGATGCCATCTCTTCAGTTGCGGAAAGAAGAGTCAGGACATCTTTTTTCGTCTGCGGCATAACAGCCATCTTAGGGATATCGGCTCCCATATCCTGCATTTTGCGAAGACGGTATAGAAGATCAGATTTGGCAGGCGTTTTGTCAAAATCATGGTTAGAGGCAATGACTTTTGTGCCGGAAGCATGAATCGCATCGATCATTTCCCTTACAATGTCATCACCCGTAAAGATCTCTACGTCAATGATATCCGCATTGCCGGTGGCGGCAACGGCTTTGTTGAGCTTGGCGTATTTTTCTGTGGACATTGGATGTACGCCGCCCTCTTTGTCTGTACGGAATGTACAGAGAAGAGGAGTATCACCCATTACATTACGAAGTTCTTTTACGAGTTCTGTGACTTTTGCAATATCTTCGACATCTTCATACCAGTCCATACGCCATTCCATCAGATCCATATGCATATCAAGATATGTACGGGTAAGGGAAAGGATGTCCTCTTTTGTCTTACCGACATTAGGAATGCAGATTGCCGGAATTCCGTTTCCAAGTTCCAGATTTCTTACTTTTACAGTGTTCATAGAAAACTTCTCCTTAATCTTCATAAACGTAGGAAATTCCCAGTTTTTCTTTCATATATTCGCTGTCCACACGTTTGCCGAGAATCAGTTCGATAGCGGCAATTGCCTGGAAGAGCATCATGCCCTGACCATTCATTGTTTTACATCCTGCATGTCGTGCCATTTTGAGCATTGCTGTTTCGTGTGGTGCGTAGACAACATCCGTTACGATAAGATCAGGGCGGAAGAAAGAAGGATCAGGAATATAGGTAATTCCTTCGAGCGGTTTCATTCCAACACCTGTGGCATTTGTGAAAAGATAAGATGAATGCATCTCTTCTTTTAATTTGTCCAGATCTTCCAGTGGGTAGAATGTTGCTTTACAATTGGTATTTTCGTTGATTTTTTTTACCGTATCCAGTGCATTCTGTTTGAATTTGTCGTCTCTTGCAAAAATAGACATCTCAGCAACACCATCCAGTGCAGCCTGAATTTCAACAGAAGTAGCAGCTCCACCGGAACCTACAATTGTCAGTTTCTTTCCGGCAGGGTCAATATCATTGTCTTTTAAAGACTGTATATAACCGATACCGTCTGTGATGTGTCCGACCAGGTAGCCATCTTTGTTAACGATGGTATTTACTGCGCCGCAGAGTCTGGCAGCCGGAGAGATTTCATCCAGATACTGATGTACGATTGTTTTATTTGGCATTGAAACATTGGCACCACGGAGTTTCAGTGCACGTAAGCCTTTGATCGCATCTTCAAGTTCAGGTGCATCTACTTCAAATGCCAGATTTACGATATCAACACCCAGCTTTTCGTAAGCTGCATTATGTGTTGCCGGTGACTGTGAGTGACGGATAGGATAAGCCAGAAGACCGATTAATTCGGTGTGTCCGGTAATCTGATGTCTTTCCATAATAAGAATCTCCTTTTTGTAATAAAAATTATCTTTATGTTTGCCTATATTTTAACAAAATGCAGATGTATAATCAAATGCTAAACAGATACGGAAATGATAGAAAATGACTATTGATCTGTAGTGCAAGTTCTATAAAGAGCGAAGAAGTGCATATACTTTAACAGCACAGCAGGAAGGAGCAGGGAAAGTGGACACAGAACAGTTATATAAAGATATAAAAGCAAGAACGCACGGAGAAATCTATATCGGTGTTGTAGGACCGGTAAGAACGGGGAAATCGACATTTATTAAGCGTTTTATGGATGTAATGGTATTGCCGAGAATGGAAGATGAACATATGAAAGAGCAGACAAGAGACGAACTTCCGCAGTCTGCCGCAGGCAAAACGATTATGACAACAGAACCAAAATTTGTACCGAAAGATGCGGCAGTAATACATCTGAACCGGGACGTTGAAGTGAAGGTTCGTCTGATAGACTGTGTCGGATATTTGGTGAAGGGTGCTTCGGGATACGAGGAGGCCGGGCATGAACGTATGGTAAAAACTCCGTGGTACCAGGAAGAAATACCATTTACCAAAGCGGCAGTGACAGGTACCCAGAAAGTGATACGTGAGCATGCAACGATAGGAATCGTGGTCACAACAGACGGAACGATTACAGATATCCCGTCAGATAATTATGAAGATGCGGAGGCACGTACGATAAGGGAACTTCAGTCTATCCGGAAACCGTTCGTGGTATTGGTAAATTCAAAAAAACCGCATGGACAGGAAGCTAAAGAAAAGGTTAAAAAGCTGGAAGATACCTATCAGGTCAGAGCGATGACTGTAAATTGTGAACAGATAAAAGAAGAAGATATTTACCAGATTCTGGAGGCCGTTTTGTATGAATTTCCGGTATCGGAGGTACAATTTTATATACCGAAATGGGTGGAAATGCTTCCGGTTACGCATAAGATCAAACAGGATCTGCTGGAACATATACAAGAAATTCTTGGAAATCTTGAAGAAATTAAGGATGCGGTATCTTTGACCGGAAGACCGGACAGTTCTTACATAAAAGACTGGTATGTAGAACAGATACAGATGGATACAGGCTGTGTTATCATTCGGATCCATATGTATGAAAAGTATTATTATGAAATGTTGAGTGAGATGACAGGAACTACAATTTCAGGTCAGTATGATCTGATAAAGACGATGAAGAAGCTTTCAATGTTAAAGAATGAATATGAAAATGTAGAAGATGCATTTACAGCAGTCCGGATGAAAGGGTATGGAGTAGTCAGTCCGACAAAAGAAGAGATTATTCTGGATGAACCGGAGATCATCAGACAGGGAAATAAATATGGGGTGAAAATTCATTCGCAGGCGCCTTCCATTCATTTGATCCGTGCAAATATAGAGACGGAGATAGCCCCGATTGTTGGAAATGAGCAGCAGGCGGAAGATTTGATCCAGTATATTAAAAATGAAGAAAAAATGGAAGGAGGTATCTGGAAAACCAGTATATTCGGAAAAACAGTGGAAGAACTGGTTATGGACGGTCTGAAAAATAAGATGGCGGTCATCAATGAAGAAAGCCAGGAAAAACTTCAGGATAGTATGCAGAAAATCGTAAATGACAGTAATGGAGGCATGGTATGCATTATCATTTAGAAAAAAAGTAAATAAATATGAAAAAATACTTGAAATCTGTGAATGACCGTGTCTATAATATGAATTAGAAATTGGTAAAGGGGCCATACTCGTCAGGGTGTGGTCTCTTTTTTTACCATAATAGATAATAAGAATCTGGAGGATGATAAAAATGAAAGATTACACGTTCAAAGTACCGCAGGATATTGTATTTGGTGTAGGTTCTTTAAAAAGACTGCCGGAGCTTCTTGAAAAAAGCGGTTCTAAAAAGATGATGGTAGTATCAGACAGAGGGCTGGAGAAATTAGGAGTCGTACAGAAAGTGCTGGATATTGTGGAGACAGAAGGTATAGAAACAGTAAGTTTTCTTGATATTCTTCCAAACCCTACAGTGGATATGGTAAATGCGGCGACAAAGGTATATAAGGAATCAGGAGCGACAAGTATCGTAGCACTTGGAGGCGGAAGCCCGATGGATGTTGCCAAGGCGGTAGGTGTTCTGGCAAGATACGGCGGATCCATTACAGAGTATGAAGGTGCACATCTTGTTCCGGGACCGATCGAACCAATCATTGCAATTCCGACAACAGCCGGTACGGGAAGTGAAGTGACGGCGTTCTCCGTTATTACAGATACCTCCAGAAATTATAAACTGACAGTATTCAGTTACGAATTACTTCCAAAATATGCACTGTTAGATCCGGAGATGATCATGTCCGTACCACCGATGGTTGCGGCTTCCTGCGGAATTGATGCACTGATCCATGCATGGGAAGCATATACATCACTTGGCGCTTCACCGTTTTCTGATGCAATGGCAGAAAAAGCAATGGAACTGATCGGTGGTAATATCCGTAGATTTGTGGCAAACAGAAAGGACGAGGAAGCTGCATGTGCAATGATGTCAGGAAGTATGTTTGCCGGAATTGCATTTGCATGGGCAAGACTGGGAGATGTACATGCTATGTCACATCCGGTCAGCGCATTCTTTGGTGTACAGCATGGAGTGGCGAACTCTATTCTGCTTCCTGTGATCGTAGAGTATAATGCGCTGGCAGATCACGGACGCTATGAAAAAATCTACAATTATATCAGTGAAGATAAAGAGCCGGTAAAAGATTTCAAACCAGAGATGCTGGTGGCAGAGATCAAGAAATTAAATGCATCTCTTGGTATTCCAAAGACTCTTTCCGAAGTCGGTGTAACAGAAGACAAGATTCCACAGATGGCTGTAGATGCGATGAAGAGTGGAAATATTGCGGCTAATCCAAGACAGACAACATTAAAGGATGTGGAGATGTTGTACCGCAAAGCACTGTAAATAAAATAGCGAAAAAAGATAATAGAAAAAGATTCACATTTTGACCAATATTTTAGAAAATGGAAAATGTGAATCTTTTTTTGTGGGAACATGCGGAAAGCCGTGGAATAAGTTTTTTGGCATCCGTAAGTGTCGGAAATAAAGCTTATAAGATTGCATTATCATGACAAAAGAGTTAAAATATAAAGGTATATGACTATCACAGATAAATGTTGGAGGTACAATATGAAAGTAGCAATTATTACAGCAAATACAGATATATACAAAGGGACAAAAGCGAATGAAAGCGGAGAGGCAGTAAAGCTTGTAGCGGAAGAAGCCGGACTGGAAGTTGTATTTATGAGAGCACTGCCGCTGGACAGAGAAGTATTGTCCGCAATTATGAAACGTTTGGCAGATGGAAAAGCAGCAGACCTGATCCTTACCACAGGTGGAGCAGGGTGCAATCCGGACGATTGTACACCGGAAGCAACGATGGATATTGTAGAAAGACCGGTTCCGGGAATCCCGGAAGCAATGCGGGCACATACAATGAAGCTCACCAGACGCAGTATGCTGAATAGAAGTGCGGCAGGAATCTGTGGAGAGACTCTGATTGTTAATCTTCCGGGAAAAGCACAGGCAGTGAAGGAGAGTTTAAGATACTTACTTCCGGAGCTTGTACATGCTGTTAAGGTCATCAAAGGAGAAGTATAGGAGATATGAAGGTTACATACCTGGAACATAGTGGGTTTGCAGCAGAATATAAAGAATATGTGCTGATTTTTGACTGGTACAGGGGCAGCCTTCCGGAATTTGATCAGCAGAAAAAGATTTATGTATTTGCCAGTCACTCGCATTATGATCATTTTAATAAAAAAATCTTCGGGTGGAGTGAGCAATATCCAGATGTTCGGTACATCCTTTCAGCAGATATTGCAGGAAAAGAACAGTCAGAGGAACAGTCAGAGCGGACTGTATATGTAACTGCAAATAAGAAATATGATTTTGATGGTATAAAGGTACAGACACTTCATTCTACCGATGAGGGGGTTGCATTTATTGTGTATATGGAAGACAAGGTAATCTATCATGCGGGGGATCTGAACTGGTGGCACTGGGAAGAAGAAACAGAAAGCTATAATGAACAGATGCGTCAGGATTATCAGAGGGAGATTGACAAGCTGAAAGATATTGTAATTGATATAGCGTTTGTTCCGCTGGATCCCAGACAGGAAAATCAGTATGCGTGGGGAATGGATTATTTTATGAAACATACCCATACAAAATATGTGTTTCCGATGCATATGTGGGGAGATTACGAAATTTATGACCGTCTGATGGAGAACCCTGAGGCAGAGCCATACAAAGAACGTGTAATAGAGGTAAAAGAACCGGGGCAGGTATTTGAAGTGAATGTGTAATGCAAAGAATCAGAATAAAAAAGATTTGTTATTTTAATAAAATAGTGTTATAATAATAAACGCTTTTGAAAAAATGCAAGTAAGACAGATGATCGCAGCTGTAATTGCCGAAAGGCAGCAGGTGAGGAAAGTCCGGGCTTCACAGGGCAGGATGCCGGATAACGTCCGGTGGAGGTGACTCCAAGGATAGTGCAACAGAAATGTACCGCCAGGATCTGATCCTGGTAAGGTTGGAAGGGCAGTGTAAGAGACTACCGCCTTGCTGGTAACAGCAGGGGCATATGTAAACCCCATCCGAAGCAAGACCGGATAAAGACGATGTGGCGGCCCGTCACGTCTTAGGTAGGTCGCTTGAACCCGCTGGCAACGGCGGGTCTAGATAGATGATCATCCAATGACATAACCCGGCTTATCGTCTTGCTTGTATAAAAAAGAGAACTTGTCAGCTGACAGGTTCTCTTTTTTGTCCCAAAGAAATTATTTACGTCTTCCGTCGTATTTTTCTTCACAGTATTTACAGCGGTAGACTTCCTTTTCAGGATCGGTAAGTACAAATATATGATCCAGTCCCTGTTCGATCGAGGTGATGCAGCGCGGGTTTTTGCAGTGGATCACATTGCGGATCTCGTGAGGCAGATGAAGCGCTTTCTTATCTACAATCGCGGAATTCTTAATAATATTTACGGTGATGTTATGATCAATAAAACCGAGAATGTCCAGATCCATAAAGTCGATAGGGCATTCAATCTTCATGATATCTTTCTTTCCCATTTTATTACTTTTTGCATTTTTAATGATCGCAACACAGCAGTCAAGTTTGTCCAGATGCAGATATTTATAGATATCCATGCTTCGCCCTGCCTGAATATGATCCAGAACAAATCCTTCTTCGATACGACCGACAGTTAATGTATTTTTTACCATTGTTATTATCCTCCTAAACTTCAATTCCCAAAAGTGTAAGTATCAGTGCCATACGGATGTAAACACCATATTGTACCTGCTTGAAGTAAGCAGCTCTCGGATCATTATCTACCTCTGTGGCAATTTCATTTACTCTTGGAAGCGGATGGAGAATATACATGTCTTCTTTTGCCAGTTCCATCTTTTTGTTATCCAGGATGTAGAAGTCTTTCATGCGTACATAATCTTCTTCGTTAAAGAAACGTTCTTTCTGAACACGGGTCATGTAAAGAATGTCCAGATCAGGAAGGGCATCTTCCAGCCGTACAACCTCTTCGTAAGGAATGTTCTGACGATCTAATACATCATTCTTGATATAGCTTGGAAGTTTTAATTCTTCCGGTGAGATCAGAACAAAACGAATACCCGGATAACGTACCAGCGCATGAATCAGAGAGTGTACGGTACGGCCGAATTTCAGATCCCCGCATAATCCGATTGTCATATTGTCAAGACGGCCTTTTAAAGAACGGATCGTGAGCATATCAGTAAGGGTCTGTGTCGGATGCTGATGTCCTCCATCCCCTGCATTGATCACCGGAATCGTGGCGTGCTGGCTTGCAACCATAGCAGCTCCTTCTTTTGGGTGGCGCATTGCACAGATGTCTGCGAAGCAGGAAATTACACGGATTGTATCTGCTACACTTTCCCCCTTGGAAGCAGAACTTGAATCGGCAGATGAGAAACCAAGAACGCTGCCGCCAAGATTGATCATGGCTGCTTCGTGGCTTAATCTGGTACGTGTACTTGGTTCGTAGAAAAGAGTGGCAAGTTTTTTGCCCTCGCATGCATGTGCATATTTTTCTGGATTGGCTTCAATGTCTTTCGCAATATCCATCAGGTTGTCCAGTTCTTCCACGGAAAAATCTAGTGGACTTAATAAGTGTTTCATGTAAAAACCTCCTGTTTTATAAATAAGTTAATAAATCACTTACGGATTTTCTCTTAGGTGTGTCCGGATCGATATCCGGATGTCCGATCGCGATGAGAGCGGCAAGTTCCTGGTCTTCCGGAATCTGCAGCAGATCTGTGATACCGTCTTCATCCCAGATTCCCATAATAACAGTTCCGAGACCGGCATCATGTGCGGCGAGACAAAATGTCTGGCAGGCGGCGCCTACATCGAACATCTGCCAGCGGTCTTCTTTTTTGGTACTGTAAGAACCGTCACGTTCAAAGCCGCAACAGCCTTTTTTGAAAGTAACTGCTATCAGCATCGGTGCCTGCTTTATAATTTTTGCATTGAAATCTGGGGTATAATCGGTAACGATTTTATCAAGAACAGAAGAATCTTCAATTGCTGTATAACGTGTGATCTGGGTGTTTTTCCAAGATGGAGAATAAGATGCCGCCTCGATCACAGATTCTAATGTGGCATGATTTACAGGATCAGGTTTGAATTTGCGAATACTGCGTCTTGTTTTCATACATTCAATTGTATTCATGGTTTTACCTCCGTTTTCAAATCTTTCATACATCATATAATATTTAACATGGATTTTCAATGTCTTGAAATAATTTTTAAAGAAATTTAATCTATGTAATTTTTGAAATGCTATGATACGGATGGGTAGATTTTATGGAAAGAATGTATTATAATTTAATAGATTTGCAGATTTTCTGCATAATATACATAAAGGAGAGAGTATATGGCATCATTGGAAGAGCTTAGGGCACAGCTTGGCAGTGTAGATGACAAGATCGTAGAACTTTACGAAGAGCGGATGAAACTCTGTGAAGAGATCGGAATCTGTAAGATTGAAAATGGCTATAAGACGTTTGACCGTCAGCGTGAAAAAAATACTATAACAGACGTGATGAACAAGGTATCATCCGGTATTAATAAAAAGGGCATCGGGGAAGTGTATGAGCAGCTTCTTGCAATCAGCAGAAAGCTGCAGTATAAGCAGCTGGTTGAGGCTGGAGCACTTGGAAGACTGCCATTTATAGGAATTGATCTTTTGGATAAAGATACAGCCAGAGTTGTCTTTCAGGGGACGGAAGGTGCTTACAGTCAGGCTGCTATGGAGCATTATTTCGGAAAAGACTGTAATAATTATCATGTACATACGTTCCGGGAAGCAATGGAAGCAATCGAAGAAGGTGCAGCCGACTATGCGGTGCTTCCGATTGAAAATTCGACAGCAGGTGCAGTCAATGAGATTTATGATCTGCTGGTAGAATTTGAAAATTATATTGTCGGAGAGACGATCATTCCGATTAAAAATACGCTGTCCGGATTACCGGGGACAGACATTTCAGAGATTGAACGAGTATATTCCAAGGCAGAAGCATTGATGCAGGCATCACATTTTCTGGGAGATCATGGTGACTGGCAGCAGATCAGTGTGGCAAATACCGCACTGGCGGCAAAGAAGATCCTGGAAGATCAAGATAAGCGTCATGCGGCAGTGTGCAGTGCATATGCGGCATCTGTGTATGGTCTGTCCGTGCTTGCAGATAATATCAATGATGAAAAGAACAATTCTACCAGATTTATCGTGATCACCAATCAGAAAGTATTCCTGAAGGATGCAACAAAGATCAGTATCTGCCTGGAACTTCCACATGAAAGCAGTTCTCTTTATCATCTGCTGTCGCATTTTGCATACAATGATCTGAATATGACTAAGATTGAATCAAGACCAATGGAAGGAAAAAGCTGGGAATACCGCTTCTTCATTGATTTTGAGGGAAATCTTGCAGATCCGGCAGTAAAGAATGCAATCCGTGGTTTGCGTGAGGAAAGCAGAAACTTGAGAATTCTTGGAAATTATTAAAAGAAAAAACACAACGTCGAAGTCATCAGGCAGAGGCAGAATGGATATATATTGGAGGAAAGACGATGAGAACAAATGAACTGATGTTATATAAACATATGGAGAACGGACAGATTCTGCAGGATATCACATTCTTGATCGAGAATTATCAGAATGACTATTATAATATGGAAGATATGAAAGGACTGTTATATGATGCAGTCAACGAGATCCTGGAGATGGCAGTCAGCCATGGATTCGAGGGTGATCTCTGGCATAATTATCTGACTTACCTGATGGCAAGCCATGAGAATGCTTACAGTACATCCTGCGAAATTGTCGGGTCGGTAGATGGAAGCATCAATCAGGTTGCACTGCACGATTTCGAAATATTCAAAGAATTATTTGATTATGACTTTGCAGATATGGAAAGTGTGATGGGCGTTGACTGTATTTCCATGCTGCATGATTATGTGGGAACAAGCGGACACGGAAGTGTGTTCAACCAAAGAATCCGGGATCGTATCTGCGATCTGAGCAAATCACTTGCAAAAGCAGAGACGGCAGAAGAATTTAAGGCTGTTATAACACAGTTTTACAAGGAATTCGGTGTCGGAAAACTTGGACTTCACAAAGCATTTCGTATTGCGCACACAGAAGAGGGTGCATTGATCGAACCGATCACAAAGATTGCGCACGTACATCTGGATGATCTGGTAGGATACGAGATCGCCAAGAAAAAACTGATCGATAATACAAAAGCATTTGTTGAGGGAAAGAAAGCAAATAACTGTCTGCTGTTCGGTGATGCGGGAACAGGAAAATCTTCTTCTATCAAAGCAATCCTGAACCAGTACTATGACCAGGGACTGCGTATGATCGAAGTATACAAACATCAGTTCCAGGATCTGAATGATGTGATCGCACAGATTAAGAATCGCAATTACAAATTTATCATTTACATGGATGATCTTTCTTTTGAAGAATTCGAGATTGAATATAAATATCTGAAAGCTGTGATCGAAGGCGGACTTGAAAAGAAGCCTGATAATGTATTGATCTATGCAACTTCAAACAGAAGACATCTGATCCGCGAGACATTCAAAGATAAAGAAGACAGAGATGAAGAACTTCATACAAATGATACCGTTCAGGAAAAACTGTCTCTGGTGGCAAGATTCGGTGTTACTATATACTTTGGAAAGCCGGATAAGAAACAGTTCCAGGAGATTGTGCGTGAACTGGCAAAGAAAAACGGAATTGACATGTCAGACGATGAATTATTCCTGGAAGCAAATAAATGGGAATTAAGTCACGGTGGATTATCCGGAAGAACTGCCCAGCAGTTTATCGATTATCTGGCCGGAACCAGATAAAATGTAATGTATTGTAAAAAAATGTGCAGAAATTAATCCTGCACATTTTTTATATTTGAAATATCGGAGTCAATGACCAGAGAATAGTTTGTATAGTAAACAACGAATCCCGGCTTTGCCCCGTTCGGCTTCTTGACATGTTTTTTCTGGATATAGTCGATCTCCACTTTGTCTGCTCCACGGTTTTTAGAGTAGTAAGCGGCCAGACGACCTGCTTCTTCAAAGGTACGGTCCGGAAGTTCATCCCCGCCGCTTTTGACGATAACGTGAGATCCCGGAGCACCTTTTGCATGGAACCACCAGTCATTGCCATTGGCAAAAGAAAAAGTAAGTTCTTCATTTTGAAGGTTGTTCTTTCCAACGTACATATCATAACCATCACTGGAAATGTAATGCATTGGTTTGCTGGTCAGTTTAACTTTTTTCTTCGTATGTTTTCTGCGGATATAGCCGCTCTGCATCAGTTCCTCTTTGATCTGAGCAAGATCCGCTTCGTTCAGAGCAATGTCAAGTGCGTTGCTGATAGATTCCAGATACTGGATATCATCGGCAGTTTCCTGGATCAGCTCCGTCAATGCTTCAAATGTACGCTTCTGTTTGTTGTATTTTGCAAAATAACGTTGTGCATTCTCGCCCGGAGTCTGTGTCGGATCAAGCGGGATAGTAATCTCTTCGTTGGTATAATAATTCAGGGCAGTCAGTTCTTTTGATCCCGGTTCCAGATTATAGCCGTAAGTATTGATCAGTTCTCCGTAAACTTTATATTTGTCACGCTTTTCCGTTCCCTTTAACTGCTTGGACTGAAGATCGTATTTTTTGCGGTTCCGTTCCAGTGCTGTCTGGACAACATGCCGGAGATCTGCACTTTTCTGATGGATTCTGGTCAGTGTGTTACGTGTGGAATAATACGTATAGAGGACTTCCGAGATGGAAAAGAACTCTTTTTTTGTATATTCGTTAAAATGTGTGACCGGAAGGGCACTGAATTCCTTTGGTGCATTTCCATTATAATAAATAGAAGGATGGAAATTTCCCTGTCTTACGTCCTCCATATAATAGGTAAACTGACGGTACAGATGTGTCAGTACATCTTCGGAAAGATCATGCGCCGTCATGGAAGAGTCCACACCTGCAAGATAACAGATCTCTTCGGCAATGACCGGGCTGATACCTGTCATGCTGGAATAGATTGCTTTGGATATCGTCATCGGTTTTGCAAGGATTGCCGAAATGAATTCTTCCTGCGTAGCCGTCATCGGATTCTTTTTCGACATCGTATCCGGAATAAAGTAATCGCGTCCCGGCAATACTTCACGTACCGAACTCATCTGTGCAGAGACGTGCTTGATACTGTCGATGATGCGTCCGTTCAGATCACAGAAAATAATGTTGCTGTGTTTTCCCATGATCTCGATGATCAGTTTTTTCCTGCACAAGTCACCCATCTCATCCAGATGCTCAATATCCAGGTGGATGATACGCTCGAGTGACGGCTGGGAGACTGCGGTAATCCGTCCGCCTCCGATATGCTTGCGCAGAAGCATGCAGAATCCAGGAGCTGTCATCGGACTTGGTTTGTTCTCGTTGGTTAAATAGATAAGTGGAAGAGAAGCACTGGCAGAGATATAGAGCCTTTTTTGTCCTTCATTTCCTTTTATTGTTAAAAGCAGTTCGTCATTTTCTGGCTGGGCGATCTTGGAGATACGTCCGCCGACCAGAGTATGTTCTAATTCCTGAACGACTGCTGCGACTGTGATTCCGTCAAAAGCCATAAAAAGACCTTCCTTTCCTTACAGAATTTCATATTTGTCTAGTATAGCATAGTTGACGAACTTTGCCAAATGTCTTATAATAAATGCTGGTTTATTTTAAATAATGAATAAGAAGAGGATCATATCATGATTAAGAGTATGACAGGATTCGGACGCTGCGAAGCGGCTGATGAGGAACGTAAATTCACGGTTGAGATGAAGGGAGTGAATCATCGTTATCTGGATGCCAATATCCGTATGCCGAAGAAGCTTAATTTTTTTGAAAGTGCCATTCGAAGCCTTTTAAAGGAAAGTGTTCATCGTGGAAAGGTGGACATCTTTATTACATATGAAGACTTTTCAGAGAGTCAGGTCTCTTTAAAATACAATGAGACACTGGCAGCAGAATATCTGGAAAAGTTTAAAATGATGGAAGAAAAATTCTCACTGGAGAATGACATCCGTGTATCCACATTGTCCCGTTATCCGGAAGTCCTCACAATGGAAGAGAAGATGGATGATGAAGAAGAACTGTGGAAAGGACTTAAGAAAGCACTGGATGGTGCGATCGCACAGTTCGTACAGACTAGAACCGTAGAGGGAGAGAATCTGAAGAAGGATCTGATCGCGAAGCTGGACGGTATGCTTGAACTGGTCGGACAGATTGAAGAACGTGCACCGAAGATCATTGCGGAGTACAGAGAAAAGCTAGAAGGAAAAGTAAAAGAACTTCTGGAGGACACACAGATCGATGAGGGACGGATCGCATCAGAGATCGTGATCTTTGCGGACAAGATCTGTACCGATGAAGAAGTGGTACGTCTGAGAAGTCATGTGGAACATATGAAGGCAACCCTTCAGTCTGATGACAGTGGAATCGGACGTAAGCTTGATTTCATTGCACAGGAGATGAACCGTGAAGCGAATACGATTCTTTCGAAGGCGAATGATCTGGAGACTTCCAATATCGGAATCGAACTTAAGACAGAGATTGAGAAAGTCAGAGAGCAGATACAGAATATTGAATAAATCAGATTGTTAAGAAGATTAAAAGAGGGTATCGAAATGAGAGAAAAAGGGATTCTGATCGTTGTATCAGGTTTTTCAGGTTCCGGTAAGGGAACCATTATGAAAGAGCTGTTAAAACAGTATGATAATTATGCATTATCTATTTCCGCAACCACCAGAAATCCGCGTCCGGGAGAAGAAGACGGACGGGAATATTTCTTCAAAACTGTAGAAGATTTTGAAAAAATGATTGCGAAAGAAGAACTGATAGAGTATGCTAGGTACGTGGATAATTACTATGGAACGCCGCGTGCATATGTAGAGGAGCAGTTAGAGGCAGGAAAAGATGTGATTCTTGAGATAGAAATTCAGGGAGCGTTGAAAGTAAAAGAAAAATTCCCGGATACACTGCTTTTGTTTGTAACACCGCCGAGCGCAGAGGAACTTAAGAGCCGTCTGGTGGGCCGTGGAACAGAGACAATGGACGTGATTGAATTCCGCATGAACCGTGCGAAAGAAGAAGCGCTGGAGATGGATCAATATGATTATCTGATCATAAATGATGACTTGCAGGAATGCGTAGAAGAGATGCATCAGATCATCCAGGGTGAGCACAGAAGAAGTTTCCGTAACGCTGAATTTATAGAGCATATGAAAGAAGAATTGAAAGGAGAATAAGTGTATGTTACATCCATCTTACACAGATTTAATGAAAGTGGTAAATAAAGACGTAGAAGAGGGCGAAACAAAAGTAGTTAACAGCCGTTACTCTATCGTTATGGCCACAGCAAAGAGAGCAAGAGAGATCATTGACGGATCTATGCCGCTTGTTGATGCAAAGATGGGCGAAAAGCCGCTTTCTATTGCAATTGATGAGATGAATCAGGGAAAGATGACGATTATTGCACAGGATGAAGAGGAAGAAGAATAAAATCTGACACCTTAAGGATCCGTTGCAGACGGATTCTTTCAGACACATTGCTGACTGAGATACAAAAGGCAGATGCCGCAAGGTGTCTGCCTTTCTTGAACTGGATATAGCAAGATAGCAAAGATGTGTGCCGAATAGAATGCATACTGCAAAAATCAGAAATAAATAAAAAGGAGAACCGAATGAATATATTTTTCGTATCACTTGGCTGTGATAAGAACCTGGTAGATTCAGAGGTCATGCTTGGACTTCTGGATGCGAAAGGATACCAGATTGTTGATGATGAGACACAGGCAGATGTTATGGTGATTAATACCTGTTGTTTTATTCATGACGCAAAAGAAGAAAGTATCCAGACGATTCTGGATATGGCAAGATATAAAGAAGAAGGAAGATTAAAGGCATTGGTTGTAACCGGATGTCTGGCACAGAGATATAAGCAGGAGATTATTGATGAGATCCCGGAAGTTGATGTAGTGCTTGGGACGACTTCGTATGATAAGATTGTAGAAGCAGTAGAAGAAGCACTGGAAGGTAAATCAGAAGTAGAACTTGCCGATATCGATGCGCTGCCGCTTCCGGAGACAAAGAGACTTGTGACGACCGGAGGTCACTATGCATATCTGAAGATTGCAGAAGGCTGTGACAAACACTGTACATACTGTATTATCCCGAAAGTCCGTGGAAATTACCGCAGTGTACCGATGGAGCGTCTGATCAAAGAAGCACAGGAACTGGCTGACCAGGGCGTAAAAGAACTGATTCTGGTTGCACAGGAGACAACGGTATATGGACAGGATATTTACGGTGAAAAATCCCTGCATAAGCTTCTGAAAGAGTTATGTCAGATCAAAGGAATCCGCTGGATCCGCCTTCTGTACTGTTATCCGGAAGAGATTGATGACAATCTGATACAGGTAATGAAAGAAGAACCGAAGATCTGCCATTATCTGGATCTCCCAATCCAGCATGCAAGCGATGCGATCTTAAAGAGAATGGGAAGAAGAACTTCCAAGCAGCAGCTGATCGATACGATCACAAAACTGAGAAAAGAGATTCCGGACATCGCACTTCGTACAACGTTGATCACCGGTTTCCCAGGGGAGACACAGGAGCAGCATGAAGAAGTAATGGAATTCGTAGATGAGATGGAATTTGAAAGACTGGGCGTATTTACTTATTCGCCGGAAGAAGATACTCCGGCGGCGACCATGCCGGATCAGATCGACGAAGAAGTAAAAGAAGACCGTCAGGCAGATATTATGGAGCTGCAGCAGGAGATTGTATTCGATCAGGCAGAAGATATGATCGGAAAAGAAGTACTGGTTATGATCGAAGGAAAAGTTGCCGATGAGAATGCATATGTCGGAAGAACTTACCGCGATGCACCGAATGTAGACGGACTGATTTTTGTAAATACCGATGAAGAACTGATGACTGGTGATTTCGCAAAAGTGAAAGTTACCGGAGCAGCAGAATATGATTTGATAGGAGAGTTGATGTAATGAATTTACCAAATAAGTTAACTGTTTTAAGAGTAATCATGGTTCCGTTTTTTGTATTTTTCATGCTGACAGGCGTGGGCGGAGTTGCAAACAAATGGATCGCATTGATTATTTTCTGCGTGGCAAGTCTTACAGATATGCTGGACGGAAAGATCGCCAGAGCCAGAAATCTTGTAACCAATTTCGGAAAGTTTATGGATCCGCTGGCAGATAAACTGCTTGTATGTTCGGCTATGATCTGCATGATCCCGCTTGGAAAACTGCAGGCATGGTTTGTAATCGTAATTATTGCAAGAGAATTTATCATCAGCGGATTCCGTCTGGTAGCAGCAGACAACGATATTGTGATCGCTGCAAGCTACTGGGGAAAATTCAAAACGGTATCCCAGATGTTCATGCTGATCCTTCTGATCGCAGATCTTGGCGGTGCATTTAACATGATCGCACAGGTACTGATCTGGGTATCTCTGGTACTTACAATCGTATCTTTGATCGATTATATTGCAAAGAATGTACAGGTACTGACACAGGGCGGTATGTAGGCTCAGAAGAAATTTGTAAAAAAGGCAGATAAGGATTCTTTTGAAAGAAAACAGGTCGAAAGAGATATGAGAAGGTTCTTCTTCGGGAATGGTATTTCCCCGAGAAGAACCTTTTGCAAATTGTGCCAAAAAAAGAGAAAATTCCATACAAAAATGTAGAGAAAAATCAATTGACGAATGTCGAAATATATGAGAAAATAAATACAAGTATGGATGTTAAAGAGATAACAAACCTTACGATAAGCAAACTTACATAGTTGAAAGGAGTTTTAAAATGATTTATTCACAGGAAGTAGAAATGATGTGTCCGGTAGCTCAGGGTGCAAACCACGGACCAGCTCCGATTCCGGAAGAAGCAAAATGGGTTCAGGCTAAGGAAATTAAAGATATCTCTGGTTTTACACATGGTGTAGGCTGGTGTGCTCCTCAGCAGGGTGCCTGTAAATTAACACTGAATGTTAAAGACGGTATCATCCAGGAGGCTCTCGTTGAGACTATCGGATGTTCAGGAATGACACATTCAGCAGCTATGGCTTCTGAGATTCTTCCAGGAAAAACTATTTTAGAGGCATTAAACACAGACCTTGTTTGTGACGCTATCAATACAGCAATGCGTGAGTTATTCCTGCAGATCGTATACGGAAGAACTCAGAGTGCATTCTCTGAAGACGGACTTGCTATCGGAGCCGGACTGGAAGACCTCGGAAAAGGACTTCGTTCACAGGTTGGTACAATGTACGGAACATTAGCGAAAGGTCCTCGTTACCTTGAAATGGCAGAAGGATATGTAACAGGTATCGCTCTTGATGAGAACGATGAGATCATTGGATATCAGTTCGTAAGCCTTGGAAAATTCACAGACTTCGTAAAAGCTGGAGACACTCCAAACGAAGCTTGGGAGAAAGCAAAAGGACAGTACGGACGTGTTGCAGATGCAGTTAAGATCATCGACCCACGTAAGGAGTAATCTCAATATTTTAAGGTAATTTAATCAGGAGGATAAATTAATGGCTTTATTTGAATCATATGAAAGAAGAATTGATAAAATCAATGAAGTATTGGCTGGTTATGGTATTTCTTCTATCGAAGAAGCACAGCAGATCACAAAGGATGCCGGACTTGATGTATACAATCAGATCAAAGGTATTCAGCCAATCTGTTTTGAAAATGCATGCTGGGCATACATCGTAGGTGCAGCAATCGCAATCAAAAAAGGATGTAAGACAGCAGCAGAAGCTGCAGCAGCAATCGGAGAAGGACTTCAGGCTTTCTGTATTCCTGGATCAGTTGCTGATCAGAGAAAAGTAGGTCTTGGACATGGTAACTTAGGAAAGATGCTTCTGGAAGAAGATACAGAGTGTTTCGCATTCCTGGCTGGTCATGAATCATTCGCAGCTGCTGAGGGTGCTATCGGTATCGCAGAGAAGGCTAACAAAGTTCGTAAGAAACCTCTTCGTGTTATCCTGAACGGTCTTGGAAAAGATGCTGCAAAGATCATCTCAAGAATTAACGGATTCACATATGTTCAGACAGAATATGATTACTACACAGGAGAACTGAAAGAAGTACAGAGAATCTCTTACTCTGACGGACTCCGTTCTAAAGTTAACTGCTACGGTGCTAACGACGTACGTGAAGGTGTTGCAATCATGCACAAAGAAGGCGTAGACGTATCTATCACAGGTAACTCTACAAACCCGACACGTTTCCAGCATCCGGTTGCAGGTACATATAAGAAAGAATGTATCGAGCAGGGCAAGAAGTACTTCTCAGTAGCATCAGGCGGTGGTACAGGACGTACACTTCACCCAGATAACATGGCCGCAGGTCCTGCTTCTTATGGTATGACAGATACTCTTGGACGTATGCACTCAGATGCACAGTTCGCAGGATCTTCATCAGTACCTGCTCATGTAGAAATGATGGGACTGATCGGAGCAGGAAACAACCCGATGGTTGGTATGACTGTTGCAGTTGCCGTTTCTGTTGAGGAAGCAGCTAAGGCTGGTAAGTTCTAAGAAATTGAATATTTAGTTTGGCTTGTATAGGCCGGATTTGAAAAGAGAGAACGAAAACGTTCTCTCTTTTTTAAATCCTAAATTATTTGTTTAAGTTTTTATTCGCCGTAGAAAGCATCAGTTTCAACCGGTTCAACTGGTTGACTTCGCTTGCACCTGGGTCGAAATCAATTGCTACGATATTAGACTCCGGATAGCGTCTGCGAAGTTCTTTGATAACTCCCTTACCTACGACATGGTTCGGCAGGCAGGCGAATGGCTGTGTACATACGATATTTGGCGCACCACTGTGGATCAGCTCTAACATTTCTCCTGTAAGGAACCATCCTTCACCAGTCTGGTTACCAAGAGATACGATGTCCGAAGCCATCTTTCCAAGATCCTGAATCTTAGCTGGCGGTGTGAAGTGCTTGCTTGCTGCAAATGCTTCAGTTGCCGGAGCACGGAACCATTCCAGAGCTTTGATACCAAGATTAGCTGTTGTGGCTTTTTTCTTTTCGAATCCAAGCTTTTCAACCTTGAAGTTCTGGTTGTAGAAGCAGTAGAGCAGGAAGTCCAGGAGATCCGGGACAACAGCTTCGGCTCCTTCACTTTCCAGGAGGTCTACCAGGTAGTTATTGGCAGCCGGAAGGAATTTGACGAGAATTTCGCCGACAACGCCGACACGAGGTTTCTTAATGTCCAGTAATTCAATGTTGTTGTCAAAATCTCCAATGATCTCACGGCAGAGACGTTTGAATTTACGCCTGCTCGGGTAGCCGTTAGACAAGAAGTCCTGGCATACTTTCACCCATTTTCTGTGCATTGCATTGACAGATCCGGGAACTGCTTCATATGGACGCAGACGGTATACACATTTCATAAAAATGTCACCGAATATAGCACCATAGATGCCTCGTAAGATCAGCTTCGGAGTCAGCTTGAATCCCGGATTGTCTTCCAGACCGCTTAAGTTGATGGAGATAACCGGAATATTTCCGTATCCGGCCTTCTTAAGAGCACGGCGGATGAATCCGATGTAGTTGGAAGCACGGCATCCACCTCCGGTCTGACTGATGATCACAGCGATTTTATCTGTATCATATTTACCGGAAAGAATCGCTTCCATGATCTGACCGACTACCATCAGAGATGGATAGCAGGCATCATTGTTTACATATTTCAGGCCTACGTCTACAGCCTGTTTGTTGTCATTAGGCAATACCTGAAGGTTATATCCGGATGCGTTGAATGCAGGCTCCAGAAGCTCGAAATGGATGGGAGACATCTGTGGGCAGAGAATTGTATAATTCTTACGCATTTCTTTGGTGAATACGACCTTTTTTATTGCAGAAGAATGAATGGTACGTTTTTCCCCACGTTTCTCTCTGACACGGATTGCGGCAAGCAGTGATCTGACACGGATTCTTGCGGCGCCTAAGTTATTAACCTCATCGATTTTTAAAGAGGTGTAGATCTTGTCAGAGTCATTCAGTATTGATGCCACCTGGTCGGTTGTAACGGCATCCAGACCACATCCGAAAGAATTTAACTGGATCAGATCCAGGTTGTCTACCGTCTTTACGTAGTTTGCTGCGGCATACAGACGGGAATGATACATCCACTGGTCCATAACATTGAGCGGATGCTCGGCAGGATTTAAGTGGGAGATGGAATCTTCCGTCAAAACTGCAATATTATAAGAATTGATCAGTTCTGGAATACCATGGTTTACTTCCGGATCAATATGATATGGACGTCCTGCAAGAACAATACCACGGTTTCCGGTTTCGTTTAAGAACCTGATCGTCTCTTCGCCTTTTTTCTGCATATCTTTTCTGCAGGCGGCGAGTTCTTCCCAGGCAGTATGCGTTGCTTTTTTGATCTCGTCAGCCGGGATATGGAACTTTCCGGATAATTCATCAACCAGCCGGTAAGAGATGGTGTCTTCGCTGGCAAAAGAAATAAATGGATGAAGAAAATCTACTTCTCCGTGAACAATTGCATCAATGTTATTCTTGATATTTTCCGGGTAGGAAGTTACGATCGGACAGTTGTAATGGTTATTGGCTTCCGCAAATTCATTCCTCTCATATGGAATGCTGGGATAAAAGATGGTGTGGATACCGTTGTTGATCAGCCATTGTACATGTCCGTGTGCCAGCTTTGCCGGATAACATTCGGATTCACTTGGGATGGAATCAATTCCCAGTTCGTATACCTTGCGGTTTGACACAGGAGAAAGAACAACCCGAAATCCCAGTTCATTAAAGAATGTGAACCAGAACGGATAATTCTCGTACATGTTCAGTACACGAGGAATACCAATGATTCCGCGAGGAGCATTTTCCTCTGCCAATGGTTCATAATCAAAATAGCGTTTTAATTTATATTCAAATAAGTTCGGAAGCTTGTTGGTTGTTTTCTGTTTCCCGAGACCACGTTCACAACGGTTACCTGTGATGAACTTACGTCCGCCGCTGAAATGATTGATCGTCAGGCGGCAGTTATTCGTACATCCCTTGCATTTTGTCATAGTAGTAGAATATTCCATGGCTTCAATATCTTCGATGGAAAGCATGGTTGTACCTTCGCAGTCAACGTAACGCTCACGTGCGATCAGTGCAGCACCGAATGCGCCCATGATACCGGCAATATCCGGACGAATGGCTTCGCAGTTGGCGATCTTTTCAAAGCTCCGCAGTACGGCGTTGTTGTAGAATGTTCCTCCCTGAACAACGATGTGTTTACCGAGTTCAGATGCATCGGACACCTTGATAACTTTAAATAATGCGTTCTTGATTACGGAGTAAGCAAGACCGGCTGAAATATCTGCAACCTCCGCACCCTCTTTCTGAGCCTGTTTTACTTTTGAATTCATGAAAACAGTACAGCGGGTACCAAGGTCAATCGGGTTTTTGGCAAATAATGCTTCATGAGCAAAATCTTCTACCGTATAATTTAGAGATTTTGCAAATGTTTCAATAAAAGAACCGCATCCGGATGAACATGCTTCATTCAATTGTACGCTGTCAACCGTCTGATTCTTGATCTTGATACATTTCATATCCTGGCCTCCGATATCCAGGATACAGTCTACATCCGGTTCAAAGAAGGATGCGGCATAGTAATGAGAAACTGTCTCTACCTCTCCTTCGTCTAACAGGAGGGCAGCTTTGATCAGTGCCTCACCATAGCCGGTAGAGCAGGAGTGAACAATCTCCACGCCTTCCGGCAGTTTACTGTAAATGTCTTTGATGGCAGAGATCGTTGTACCAAGAGGATCTCCTTCATTATTATGATAGAAAGAATATAATAAAGTACCGTCTTCGCCTACCAGGGCAGCTTTGGTTGTGGTGGAACCTGCATCAATACCAAGGAATGCTTTTCCCTGATAAGTGGCAAGATCCTTCACAGGTACCTGATGTTTTGCATGACGGTTTTCGAATTCTTTAAAATCTGCTTCCGTTGCAAACAGCGGCTCCATACGATCCACTTCGAATTCCATTTTGATCTTTCCTTCCAGACGGTGCTGCATATCAATGAGAGGCACGTCCAGATCTTTCTTTGAATTCAGAGCAGAACCGGCTGCTGCAAACAGATGGGAATGTGTCGGGGCGATGATGTGTTCATCGTCCAGCTTCAGTGTGCGGATGAAAGCTTCGCGCAGTTCAGAGAGGAAATGAAGAGGTCCTCCTAAGAATGCAACATGTCCGCGGATTGGTTTACCACAGGCCAGTCCGCTGATAGTCTGGTTGACAACTGCCTGGAATATAGAAGCAGCAAGGTCTTCTTTGGCAGCACCATCATTGATCAGAGGCTGGATATCCGTCTTGGCAAATACACCACATCGTGCAGCAATGGTATAGAGAGCTTTATAATTTTTTGCATATTCGTTCAGTCCGGAGGCGTCAGTCTGTAAAAGAGATGCCATCTGATCGATGAAGGATCCTGTACCACCGGCACAGACGCCGTTCATACGCTGCTCTACATTACCACCTTCAAAGTAGATAATCTTGGCATCTTCCCCGCCGAGTTCGATAGCAACGTCTGTCTGAGGTGCATAGTCCTGGAGAGCAGTAGATACAGCGATCACTTCCTGTACAAACGGTACACCAAGATGTTTCGCAAGAGTCAGTCCGCCGGAACCGGTAATGACCGGTGATGCATGGACAGGACCTAATTTATGTACCGCTCTTCCTAACAGATCGGAAAGAGTTTCCTGGATGTTCGCGAAATGCCTCTCATAATCAGAAAATACCACTTCATTATTCTCATCTAATATGGCAATCTTTACGGTTGTAGAACCGATGTCGATACCAAGTGCGTATAATTCTTTTTGATTCATATTATGTAACTCCTTATCATGTTAATCTATATGTCTTTCTTCTTATTAAATGCATTTTGCTTAATTGCAACCTGTAACATTATACGACAAAAGTTCTCAAAAGACAATTAACAAATGTTGAAGATATGTTAAAAAGAGATGAACTTTACTTGGCACAATTGACAAATATCAGTTGGGAAGGTAGAATATCTACAGTGTGAGAATAAACGTAAAGGAGCAGTTATATGAACAATTGGTTAGATAAACTTGAACGGAAATTTAGCAGATATGCTATTCCAAATTTGATCACATATATTATAATATTATATGCAGCCGGATTTGCGCTGGAGTTGATTAACCCGACGTTCTATAGCCAGTTCTTAAGTCTGGATGCCAGCAAGATTCTCCAGGGGCAGATATGGAGAATTGTTACATTTATTATCCAGCCTCCGTCTGACAGTCTGATCTTTATTGCATTTGCATTGTATCTCTATTATATGATAGGGAAGCAGTTAGAGGCAGCGTGGGGGGCGTTTCGTTTTAATCTGTATTTCTTTTCGGGAATGCTCTTTATTGTACTGGGAGCCATACTGGCATATTTACTGACAGGCACTGTGTTACCAATGGATACATGGTATCTGAATTTATCGTTATTCTTTGCATTTGCAGCACTGTATCCAGATATCCAGCTGTTATTATTTTTCGTTATTCCGATTAAGATTAAATGGCTGGCTATACTTGATGGCTTGTATTTTATCTATGCGATTGTGCAGGCTTTTCTTCCGGCCTACGGCGGAGGTGTTTTCGGTATATATTATAAGGCGAATGCGCTTGCAGCATTTATCTCAATACTGAACTTTATCATTTTTTTCCTGAGTTCACGTAATATGAAGCCTTACACACCAGGTCAGATGAAAAGAAAGAATGATTTCAAACGCAAGATGAGACATGCGGAAAGACCGGTAAACAGCTATGCAAATGGGGCAAAACACAGATGCGCAGTCTGCGGAAGAACAGAACTGGATGATCCGAATCTGGAATTCCGGTATTGTTCAAAATGTAATGGCAATTATGAATATTGCCAGGATCATTTGTTCACACATACACATGTTAAATAACTAAGAGAGGAATAGGAGAAATATGAAAAAAACAAAAATTATCTGTACAATGGGACCAAATACAAATGATGAAACCATGATGAGAAAGTTAGTTCAGAATGGAATGGACATTGCAAGATTTAACTTTTCACACGGTGATCATGAAGAACAGAAGGGCCGTATGGATATGTTAAAGAAGATTCGTGAAGAAGAAAACAAACCGATCGCAATTCTTCTGGATACAAAAGGACCTGAGATCCGTACAGGTGTATTAAAAGATGGAAAGAAAGTACAGCTTGAAGCAGGAGAGACATTTACCCTGACAACAGACGAGATTGTCGGAGATAACAAGATTGTTTCTATTACATACAAAGGTCTGGTAGAAGATGTCAAAGCCGGAAGTACGATCCTGATCGATGATGGTCTGATTGAACTGAAAGTAAAAGATAAAAAGGGAAATAACATCAATTGTGAAATTGTCAATGGCGGCGAGCTCGGAGAAAAGAAAGGTGTTAATGTACCAAACGTTGCGATCCGTCTTCCAGCTATCACAGATAAAGACCGTGATGACCTGAAATTCGGTGTGGAGCAGGGTGTAGATTTTATTGCAGCTTCATTTGTCAGAAATGCAGAATGTATTCTGGAGATCAAATCATTCTTAAGAGAATGTAAGGCTCCGTATATTCCTGTAATTGCAAAAATCGAGAACTTTGAAGCAATCAAGAATATTGATGAGATTATCCGTTGCGCAGACGGAATCATGGTAGCCAGAGGAGATCTTGGTGTTGAAATTCCGGCAGAGGAAGTTCCATACCTTCAGAAGACAATTATCCAGAAATGTAACGATAACTTTAAACCGGTTATCACAGCTACACAGATGCTTGATTCTATGATGCGTAATCCACGTCCTACAAGAGCGGAGGTTACAGATGTTGCCAATGCGGTATATGACGGAACAGATGCAGTCATGCTTTCCGGAGAGACAGCTCAGGGTAAATATCCGTTAGAAGCTTTACAGATGATGGTTCATATTGTTGAAAATACAGAGGAGCATCTGGATTATGATATGATCCTTAGAAAAGCAGGAGAACACAGACTTAAGAGTGCATCCAGCGCACTTGCAAATGCAACAGTAACAACGGCTAATAATCTTCGTGCTAAATGTATCGTAACACCAACTGTATCAGGTGCTACGGCAAGAGTTGTATCTAAGTTCAAACCTAAGACAGGTATTATCGGTATCAGCCCGGATGAGGCAACACTGAGAAGAATGCAGATCAACTGGGGAGTTATGCCGCTGAAATCAGTTGCTGTATATACAACAGAAGATATCTGTGATACGGCAATCGATCTGATCTGTGCAAAGAAGCTTGCAGAAGCAGGAGACATGGTTGTATTAACGCTTGGAATTCCATCTACAAATGTATCTGAGAACAGAACAGTAAGTAACATGATGAGAATTGCGATGGTAGATGACAGAAAATAAAAATAGTAAATAAGCAGGACTGCTTATAAAGAACCGGAAAGCAACGAGGCTGAATCAGCCTGGGCTTTCTGGTTTTTTGCATGTTTTTGAGAAAGTTTCTCCTTGACATACAGTGAAAATTCACTTATAGTGTTCCTGTAGAGAACTACTAAAGAACCAAAAGGTGGATGACGAAGATGGAACAGACATCATTTACAGAGCGCCTGATGGAATTCGGACTCACAAGACAAGAAGCAAGCATTTATCAGTGCCTGCTGACAGAGGGAAAGGTAACTGGATACGAAGTTGCTAAACAGACCGGAATATCCAGATCCAATGCATATAATTCTCTGGCTAGTATGACAGAGAAAGGTGCGGCTTACCTTGTAGAAGAGGCCAGTACCAGAAAATATGTGCCTGTCCCGCTTAACGAATTCTGTAAGAATCGTATCCGTAAGCTGGAGGAATCCGGAAAATGGCTGCAGGAACATATGCCGACGGAGAAAGCGTATGTAGAAGGATACATTACAATTGAAGGCGCAGAGAATATACTGAATAAGATAAAGAATCTGTTATCTCAGGTTGATCAAAGAGTCTATATCAGTTGTACAAGAAATTATCTGCTGCTTCTGATCCGGGAGCTTGATACATTGATGGAAGAAAGAAAAAAAGTGGTGATCATCACCGATCAACCGGCGACCTTTCACAATGCAAAAGTATATTTTGGAGAAAACAGAGGAATGCAGATAGGAATCATTGCCGATTCGAAATATGTACTGACAGGTGAATACGGAGAGGGGAGTATGAATACATGTCTCTATTCCGGACAGAAAAACTTTGTAGAATTGTACAAAACAGCACTTGCGAATGAGATAAAGTTATTATCTATACGAGAGGAGAACAAGGATTGATGAAAAAAGAACCATTTGTAACAAAAGCACAGTTAGACGAGATTATTAAAACTTATCCGACACCGTTTCATTTATATGACGAAAAAGGAATCCGTGAGAATATGAAAGCTTTAAAAGAAGCATTTTCGTGGAATAAAGGATACAGAGAGTATTTTGCGGTAAAGGCAACGCCAAATCCGTTTCTGATCAATATTTTAAGAGAGTATGGGTGTGGATGTGACTGTTCTTCCTATACAGAGCTGATGCTTTCCGATGCGATCGGGGCAACAGGAGAGGACATCATGTTTTCTTCGAATGATACTCCGGCAGAAGAATTTGTACTGGCAGACAAGCTGAATGCAATCATCAATCTGGATGATATCACACACATTGATTTTCTTGAAGAAGCAATCGGACATATTCCGGAGACGATCAGCTGCCGCTACAATCCGGGTGGAATGTTCAAGATCAGTAATGACATCATGGATAATCCGGGAGATGCGAAATATGGAATGACTACAGAACAGTTATTTGATGCATTTAAGATTTTAAAGGAAAAAGGTGCCAAAGAATTCGGTATTCATGCATTCCTTGCAAGTAACACAGTAACCAATGAGTATTATCCGATGCTTGCGAAAGTTCTGTTTGAAATTGCAGTAAAGCTTCAGAAAGAAACAGGTGTACATATCAAATTCATTAACCTGTCCGGTGGTGTAGGTATCCCTTATAAACCAGATCAGGAGCCAAATGATATCCGTGCGATTGGTGACGGTGTGCGCCGCGTATATGAAGAAGTACTGGTACCTGCCGGTATGGGCGATGTGGCAATCTATACAGAGATGGGACGTTTTATGATGGGACCTTACGGATGCCTGGTTACAACGGCAATTCATGAAAAGCATACACACAAAGAATATATTGGTGTAGATGCATGTGCAGTTAACCTGATGCGTCCTGCTATGTACGGAGCTTATCATCACATTACTGTAATGGGTAAAGAAAATGCACCTTGCGATCACAAATATGATATAACAGGATCGTTGTGTGAAAACAATGATAAATTTGCAATCGACCGTATGCTTCCGAAGATTGATATGGGTGATGTGCTGGTAATTCATGATACGGGAGCACATGGCTTCTCTATGGGATATAATTACAATGGAAAATTAAAATCTGCCGAAGTGCTTCTGAAAGAAGACGGGACTACACAACTGATCAGAAGAGCAGAAACACCGGCTGATTATTTCGCAACATTCGACTGCTTTGATATCGGAAAAAAACTGATTGAAAAATAGTTGTGGAAAAAATCAGGTTTAGATATAATGATAGTGTCCTTTCAATTAAGAAACGGGCACTATCATTTTTTAGGAGGAGGCAATAAAATGAAAAAACATGGTGTACTGGCGCTGGTGCTGGCCGGAGTGATGTTACTGTTATGCGGATGTGGAGGTATGACAACGGACGATGCAATGGATTATGTACAGTCTGCCTTGGATTGTGGATACAAAGCAGAAGTTAAGAAGTATGCCGAGATAACAGAGACGACAGAAAAAGAAGCCAAAAAAGAATACGAGATGAATCTTGATACAATTATGAAAGAAGCCGGCTTTGATGACACCGGTGTATCAGATGAATTAAAAGCGGACTATCGTTCGATGTTTGAAAAAATGTTAAAGAGTGCAAATTATAAAGTGAAAGAAGCAAAAGAAACAGAAGATGATGAATTTACTGTAACTGTTGAAGTGTGTCCGTTTACGGCATTTTCTACTGTATCAGATGAGCTTGATCAATGGGTGACAGACACATATTCGAATGTAGAAACAATTCCATCAGATGAAGAGCTTAATGAGGCGATTATGCGGAAGATGTATGAAATTATGAGTGCAAAACTCGCTGACCCGACGTATGGCGATAAGATGGAAAAAGAAGTTCACGTAAAGGTGAATAAAGACGGAGCATATTATATTCCGAATGATGATCTCACGGCAGTAGATGATGCATTGTTCCCGCAGAATCAGCTTTAGGTTCCGGTAAACAAAATATGAATTAAAAACTGAATTAAAAACTATGTAAAACACAGGTTTTGGGGATTGACATCCCTGGAATCTGTGTTGTATTATATACAAAAATAATTGAATAACATTCTGTTGTTCGGTCTTATTTAATTTCAGATAAATGATCAAAAGGCAGGTCATGCTTCTCATATGACGTTGCCAGACAACCCATTTATAATCTATCCAAGTGAATATGGAATAATCTGACAGATTTTACGTTGTGTTTGACATGGAAAGGAGGTATTTACAACGGTCGGATTAATATAAATAACAAGAAAGAGAGGAATTGTATGACGAAGATTCAAAAAAGTAAGAAAACGATAGCTTCGTTACTGGCAGGGATATTGCTATGTCAGGTCTCTGCGTTTGGCGTGTCACAGACCAGTGTGAATGCGGAAAATCCGGCAAGGAAGTTGAGTTTTGAAGTTGTAGGAGAAGGTTCTGTAACAGTAACAGATGTAGAGGATTGTATAAGAACGGTCCAATCAGGCAGTGAAATAACAGTGCCTGATGGAATGTGTATACGTGTACAATCGGATGCAGAAGAAGACACCAGGATCAGCATGAAGATACTTGATGAAGAAGGCAGATACGAGCTGGAAGACACTTCGGTGACAGAGGGGAAGAGTTATTGGCGTGATATTACAGCTATGGGTATGAACAAGAAAGTAGTCATAACATTCGGGGAAGAAGCAGGAAGAAGCAGTGTATATTCAAGAAGAATGGTACAGGCGCGGGGAAATCAACAAAAGCCGGAAGTAGGGGATGTATTTACCGGAAATTGTGTGGTCACGGCTGTGAATGGTGGAAACGGTCATACGGTACACGGGGTAACCATGGGCGGATTTACCGGAATCCTTGCCGGCGTTACTGCAAACGGAGGGTGTGCGGATCATACGGCTGCTGCGCCATATACAGGGCAGGAATGCACCTATAAATACACCATCACTGCAGTGAATAAAGCAACGGGAGAAGTTACAGGAAACTTATACTGTACGAGTGTGAATGGGGCAACGGATGGCGTGACAAAAGACAGCAGCGGCAGGCTGATCGGGTATCAGAGAGTCAGCGGAACTGCCGTCATACACCGCAGTTACAACGGTTATGCAAAGTTAAAAAAAGGAAAGACACTGACAACGCTTACAGATGGTAATGCAGAATATTCTTTGGAAGGTGCAGCCTACGGAGTCTATTCAGATCGTGGCGCAACGAGAGAAAACGCTGTATTTACAACGGATAAAAACGGAGAGTCTAATACGCTGGAATTAGAAGAAGGTATGTATTATGTAAAAGAAAAGAAAGCACCAAAAGGATATAAACTGGATGAGAGGATATATCCGGTAACAGTTACATCCGGACAGACAGCAGAAGTAAATGTGAAGGATGTACCGGTGTATTCAGATATAGAATTGCTCCTGGATAAAATCGATCAGGAGAGCAAAGAGGGAAAAGCACTTGGCGGTGGAAGCCTGGAAGGTGCAGAGTTTACAGTACGCTTTTATGCAGGCAGATATACGCAGGAATCTTTGCCTGAAAAACCTTCGAAAGTATGGGTGTTACGTACCAAAAAGGAGAATGACGTCTGCAGAAGTAAACTGGGAAAAGAGTATCAGATATCCGGTGATGATTTTTATTATGCAGAAAATGGAGATAAGCCGGTGCTTCCGCTTGGAACAGTCAGCATTGAAGAAACCAAAGCGCCAAAAGGATATATGCTGGAAAAGGCTTATATAGAAGGAGATAACGGAAAACTTGCAGAAAATTATTACCTGACACAGATCGTTCAGAATGGAAATCAGACCAATATACAGGGTGGAAACAACTATAAAATAGCAGACCGTATATGTAGAGGGGATATTGAATTTCAGAAAAAAGATGAAGAAACACAGATGGCAATGGCAGGAATTCCGTTTCAGATCACATCGGTAACGACGGGGGAATGTCACCGGATCATGACAGACGAAAATGGATATTTTTCATCGGCATCTGATTATACGAAACACAGCAAAGATACCAATAGCGGACAATCTGAAAGTGGTGTGTGGTTTGGAACGAACAGTAACGGAGAAAGTGTAGAGGTAAATGATGCATATGGTGCATTTCCTTATGATACCTATCGGTTGGAAGAACTTCGCTGTGAAGAAAATGTAGATAAAGTTCTGTATAAAGGAACATTCCGTATTTCCAGGGACCGGTATGTTGTTGATCTTGGGACAATACTTAATCCAGATCTTACAATTGCAACATCAGCAAAAGATGAAGCAACCGGAACACATTATTCAAATGCAGATGAAAAAGTAACGATCATAGATACCGTCACTTATACAGGTTTGAAAAAAGGGCAGGAATATGTCATGAAGGGTACATTGATGGACAGGAAAACAGGGGAAATGATTCTGGATGGCGAAAACAGAAATATTACTGCTTCTAAGAGATTTAAGCCGAAGACAGCCGAAGGCAGCGTGGAAGTGAAATTTGAATTTGCTGCAAAGTCTCTGGCCGGAAAAAGTATTACAATATTTGAAGAATGCATGTTGGATAATACAGTGATCGCAGTGCATAAGGATCTGGAAGATGCAGATCAGATGATTCATTTTCCAAAATTAAAAACTTCTGTAAAAGACGAAGTAACAGATATGAAGATGGTAAAAGCTGAGAAAGATATGCGGATTATAGATACGGTAGAATATCATAATCTGAAAAAAGGGAAAAAATACAAGATTACCGGAACGTTAATGGATAAGGAAACAGGAAAAGCAGCAAGAAGTGCGTCTGGCAGAAAGATAACAGAAAGTGTAGAATTTGTTGCAGAAGGAAAAGACGGAACAGCGGAAGTAGAATTTGTGTTTGATGGAAGTAATCTTGCAGGAAAGACATTGGTCGCATTTGAAAAATTATATTATGGTGATAAATTATATGCAGTACATACAGATCTGGAAGATGAAGATCAGACAATCCATGTGCCGGCAGCAGGAACAACGGCTTCTGACAAAAATACAGGGACACATCATGCATATGCCGGTGAATATGTAGAACTTACAGATACGATAGAATACAGGAATCTACTGCCTGGTGAAACCTACACATTACATGGAACGGTAGTCGAGAAGGAGACAGAACAGCGGTTGAGTGAAGAAAAACAGCAGGAATTTATTCCGGAAAAGGCAGATGGCAGTATTGAAATTGCATTTGAAATCAATGGAACTGATCTGTCGGGAAAAACGGCAGTCATATATGAAGAGATTAAAATAGACGGAAAAAGTATCGCAGAACATAAAAATCCGGAGGCAAAAGAACAAAGTATTTATTTCCCGAAGATTGGTACAAAAGCTATGGATAAAAAGTCAAAGACGCAGGAAGGAGATGCAAGAGAAAAGCAGACAATCATAGATCAGGTGTCTTATGAAAATCTGCTGCCTGGCGAAACTTACATATTAAAAGGCGTTTTGATGGATAAAGCAGACGGGAAAGAAATGACAGATAAAAACAACAGAAAAATCACAGGCAGAACAACATTTACGCCGGAAAAATCAGCAGGAACAGTTGAAATGACATTCGAACTTGATGCACGTGAATTGGGCGGGAAAGCGGTTGTGGTATTTGAGAATCTGTATGATGAGGAAGATCATCTGATTGCAGATGAAGCGAATATAGATAATGCGGATCAGACAATTATATATAAGAATAATGAAAAATCTGCAGTATCGCCGAAAATCAACACAGACAATCCGAAACCATCTTCATCCATCCGTAAATCACCGAAGACAGGAGTGGAAAATCATACATTTTTATGGATGTTGACGCTTGGATCTCTGGGAACAGCGGTTGCGGCCGGAATTGCAATTTATAGAAAAAAACGGGATTGATGAAAGTTAAGCACTAGCGGAAGAAAATAGAATCTTCTGTTAGTGCTTTTTGTATAAAAAAAGAAACATCTACTTCTTACGAAAACATAGTAACAAAAATAGTAAGAAAAGTAAATGTCTCTAATCGTTAAACCCCTTGATTTTACTGGGGTTTTTGAATGCGGATAGTGGGACTTGAACCCACACGAAGTCACCTCCGCAAGATTTTGAGTCTTGTGCGTCTGCCATTCCGCCATATCCGCATATGTGTTGTTCACACAACAAAATAAATTATAACTATAAATGTATCGTCTGTCAATCTTTTTTTAAAAAAAAGAAAAGGTGAATGTGACAGATAAGGGAAGAATAAGTAGGAGTAAAAATTAGCCTTTTAAAAAGAAGCAAATTGGTGTATAGTAAGATAGTGATTTTATAAGAAAATGAACTATTTAGGTGGAGAGATAAAATGAGCAGTAAAATTGTTCTGATAGATGGCCACAGTATTTTGAACCGCGCCTTTTACGGGCTGCCGGATCTGACGAATGCAGAAGGCCTTCATACAAATGCAATATATGGATTTCTGACGATTATGTTTAAACTTCTGGAAGAAGAAAAACCAGACTATCTGACGGTGGCATTTGATGTCCATGCTCCGACTTTCAGACATAAAATGTATGCAGAATATAAAGGCACCAGAAAGCCGATGGCTGATGAACTAAGGCAGCAGGTTCCTGTGATCAAAGAAGTGCTTCAGGCAATGGGAGTGAAGACGATCGAATGTGCGGGTCTGGAGGCCGATGACCTGATCGGTACACTTTCCAAGCGTTGTGAGCGCAAGGATATGGAAGTTGTGGTTATTTCCGGAGACCGTGATCTGTTGCAGCTGGCGACTGAGCATGTAAAGATCCGAATTCCGAAGACGAAGCAGGGCAGAACGGAGATAGAAGATTATTATGCCAAAGATGTTTTTGAACGCTATCAGGTGACACCGGAAGAATTCATCGATCTGAAAGCGTTAATGGGCGACACGGCAGATAATATTCCGGGAGTTCCTGGTATCGGGGAAAAGACAGCGACAAAGATCATTACACAGTATCACTCGATAGAAACGGCGCACGATCATGTGGAAGAACTGAAGCCGCCGAGAGCGTCTAAATCATTAAATGAATACTGGGATCTTGCGGTGCTCAGCAAAGAACTTGCAACAATCAATGTGAATGCTGAGTTTTCATATGAACTTTCAGAAGCAAAACTGGGTAACGTATACACTGAGGAAGCATATGTCTTCTTTCAGAAACTAGAGTTTAAAAATCTTCTTTCCAGATTCGATGTTGCGGCACCGGCAAATAAGATCGAGGATGGTTTCAGGATTATCACTTCAAAAAGAGAGGCAGAAGAGATTTTTGCAAAGGCTGAAAAGGCACAGACGACAGGAACAGTACTTTTTAAAGATATGGAAAATGTATTGCCGTTATTTGCAGATCAGGCCGGACTCGGAGGTATCGGTCTGTGCTTCTCAAATGAAGCAGGCTTTTGTATAAAAACCGGGAATGATATATCAGGAGAATGGCTTTTGGAAAAGCTTGCAGATGTAGCAGAAACGACAGATACATTTTCGATGTTTCATCTGAAAGAATCAATGGATCAGATTAAGATCCGGAAACCGGAAAATTGTTTTGATGTGAGTGTGGCTGCATATCTGCTGAATCCACTTAAGAATAATTATACATGGGAAGATGTTGCGAGAGAACATCTGGACCTGATGGTTGATGAAAAGGCAGATCAGGAAATAAAGGCCTGCTATGAAGCTTATACAAATTATGCATCGGTAGAAGTCCTGAGCCGGAAATTAGCGGATACGAAGATGGATACCTTATTCCGGGAAATTGAGATGCCGCTGGTATTTACATTGTTCGATATGGAGCAGAATGGTATCCGTGTTGAGGCAGAAGCATTAAAACAGTATGGCAATCAGCTCGCCGGCAAGATCGGTGATCTGGAAAAGGAGATCTACGAAGAGGCTGGCGAAACATTTAATATTAATTCGCCAAAACAGCTGGGTGTGGTATTGTTTGAAAATATGAAGCTTCCGGGTGGGCGAAAGACAAAGACGGGTTATTCCACTGCTGCAGATGTTCTTGAAAAACTGGCGCCGGAACATCCGGTAGTTGCAAAGATTTTGGAATACAGACAGTATACAAAGCTCAAATCCACATATGCGGACGGACTGGCAAATTATATTCAGGACGATGGAAGGATTCATGGAAAATTCAATCAGACGATCACGGCAACCGGAAGAATCAGCAGTACAGAACCAAATCTTCAGAATATTCCGGTGCGGATGGAGCTTGGCCGCCTGATCCGTAAAGTATTCATTCCGGAAGATGGATACCGGTTCGTGGATGCCGATTATTCACAGATCGAACTTCGCGTATTAGCACATTGTTCCGGAGATGAGCATCTGATCCGGGCATATAAAGAACAAAGTGACATTCACCGTATTACAGCATCGCAGGTATTTCATATACCGTTTGATGAGGTGACTCCGCAGCAGAGAAGGAATGCAAAAGCCGTAAATTTCGGTATTGTGTATGGAATCAGTTCATTTGGACTGAGTCAGGATCTGAGCATTACACGAAAAGAGGCTGCAAAATATATTGATGATTATTTTGCAACCTATCCGGGAATCAAGACATTTCTGGATCATGCAGTGACACATGCAAAAGAAGAAGGGTATGTGGTAACACTGTTCGGAAGAAGACGTCCGGTTCCGGAGCTTTCTTCCAGTAATTTCATGCAACGTTCGTTCGGAGAGCGGGTGGCAATGAATTCTCCGATTCAGGGAGCGGCAGCAGATATCATAAAGATTGCAATGATCCGGGTGAATCAGAAACTGAAAAAACAGAAGATGAAATCAAGACTTGTCTTACAGGTGCATGATGAACTTCTGATAGAAGCATACGAACCGGAACTGGAAGCAGTTCAAAAGATTTTAAAAGAAGAGATGGAGCATGCGGCCAAATTAAAGGTGCCGCTTGAAATAGACATGCATACAGGAGTGAACTGGTATGAAGCAAAATAAGAGGTGTGAGAGATGAAGATTATAGGAATTACCGGAGGAGTAGGCGCAGGGAAAACACAGATTTTGGAATATCTGAATAATAAATATGGTGCGACTATTTGTATGGCAGATGAAGTGGGAAAGAAACTGCAGAAAAAAGGAACAGAATGCTTTGATGAAATTGTTGCACATTTCGGAGAGAAAATTCTGGATGAAAAAGGAGAGTTGGACCGGACAAAGCTTTCAGACATTGTTTTTGCCGACAGGGTTGAACTTTCTGTACTGAATGGGATTGTACATCCAAAAGTAAAAGAAGAAATTCAGAAGAAGATTGCAAGAGAAGAACGCAAAAGTACGAATCTGATGCTGATTGAAGGAGCACTTCTGATCGAGGATCATTATGAGGAGATCTGTGATGAACTTTGGTATGTGTATGTGGAAGATTCGATCCGCAGAAAACGTCTGAAATATGCAAGAGGATATGAGGACTGTAAAGTGGATCAGATTTTCGAAGCACAACTTCCGAAAGATCTGTTCATGCGTCACTGTGACCGGGTGATCGATAACAGCGGACAGTTTGAAGAGACAAAGATCCAGCTGAATAAGATCATAGAAGACTTATAGAAAGGCAGATAATATTTAATATGAGATTATGCAGTATTGCAAGTGGAAGCAGTGGAAACTGCATCTATGTAGGAGATGATCAGACACATCTTCTGGTTGATACCGGTATCAGCAAAAAAAGGATAGAAGAAGGGCTGGCAAAATTGGAGATAAAAGGAGATGAACTGGAAGGCATCCTGATTACGCATGAGCATGTGGATCATATTCAGGGACTTGGTGTGTTCAGCAGAAAATATGAGATTCCAATCTATGCGACACCTGGAACTATTGCGGGAATCCGGAATTATAAAAAGCTGGGAAACCTCCCAGACGGACTATTACATGAGGTAGAGGTTGATCAGCCATTTTCACTGGGAACACTGAACATTGATCCGTTTGCAATCTCCCATGATGCGAACGAACCATCCGGATACCGGATAGATAACGGTAAAAAGGCAGTTGCGGTTGCAACAGACCTTGGAATATATGATGATTATACCGTAGAACATCTAAAAGATTTGAATGCAGTCGTTTTGGAAGCAAATCATGACATACATATGTTGGAAGTAGGACCATATCCATACCCCCTGAAACGGAGAGTTATGGGAGATAAGGGACATCTGTCTAACGAATTGTCAGGAAAGCTTCTTTGCGATATATTACATGATGACTTGCAGTATGTCGTTCTTGGACATTTAAGTAAAGAGAATAATTATGAAGAACTGGCATATGAGACGGTCAGACTGGAAATCAGCATTGGTGATAATCCTTATAAGGGAAATGACATTCCGATGATGGTAGCTAAACGGGATCAGGTATCTGATATCATTGCATTATAAGAAAAGCAGAATGTAAGAAAGAAACAATGGCGAAGACAATAGGAGGAAAACAAATCATGAAGAAATGTGTAATCACAGTTGTAGGAAAAGACACCGTAGGTATTATTGCAAAAGTATGTGAGTATCTTGCAGGAGCAAATGTTAATATCCTTGATATCTCTCAGACCATCGTAGATGGATACTTTAATATGATGACGATTGTTGATGTAACAAATTGCAGCAAAGAAGTGGCTGTGGTTTCAAAGGAGCTGGAAGAGATCGGAACTTCTATCGGTGTTGCCATTCACTGTCAGAGAGAAGAAATATTTGAAAAAATGCACAGATTATAAGCAAATTAAAAATATTCACGGAAAGGCAGGAAAAACACATGATAAACAGATATGAAGTATATGAGACAAATTAGATGATTGCAGAGGAGAATCTGGATGTACGTACAATTACCCTTGGAATCAGCCTGTTGGATTGTATAGATGCAGACCTTGATAAATTAAATGAAAATATTTACAACAAAATCACTACCGTTGCGAAAGATCTTGTGAAGACCGGAGAGGAGATCGAGCAGGAATTTGGTATTCCGATCGTTAATAAACGAATCTCCATAACACCGGTAGCACTGATCGGCGGTGCGGCATGCAAAAGTCCTGAGGATTTTGTTACGATTGCAAAGACATTGGATAAAGCTGCAAAAGAAGTCGGTGTAAACTTCATCGGTGGTTATTCGGCGCTGGTGTCAAAGTCTATGACAAAAAGCGATGAGAACCTGATCCGCTCGGTTCCGCAGGCACTTGCATGTACAGACCGTATCTGCAGCTCGATCAATGTGGGATCAACGAAGACCGGTATTAACATGGATGCAGTACGTCTGTGTGGTGAAATTGTAAAGAAGACAGCTGATGCAACAAAAGAAAATGATTCTCTCGGATGTGCAAAACTTGTAGTATTCTGTAACGCGCCGGACGATAATCCATTTATGGCAGGTGCATTCCTTGGTGTAACAGAAGGAGATGCTGTGATCAATGTCGGTGTCAGCGGACCTGGTGTTGTAAAGCATGCGATTGAACAGGTGCGGGGCAAAGGCTTCGAAGAGTTATGTGAGACGATTAAAAAGACAGCATTTAAGGTGACTCGTGTCGGACAGTTGGTTGCCGGAGAAGCATCCAAACGTCTTGGTATTCCATTTGGAATTATTGATCTGTCACTGGCACCGACTCCGGCAATTGGGGACAGCGTCGCAGAGATTCTGGAAGAAATCGGTCTGGAACGTGTTGGCGCGCCGGGAACGACGGCAGCGCTTGCAATGTTAAATGATCAGGTTAAAAAGGGCGGTGTTATGGCTTCTTCTTACGTAGGCGGACTGAGTGGTGCTTTTATCCCTGTAAGTGAAGATAAAGGTATGATCGATGCAGTGGAAATGGGTGCACTCACAATTGAAAAACTGGAAGCAATGACATGTGTATGTTCGGTAGGACTTGATATGATTGCGATTCCGGGTAAGACAAGTGCTTCTACTATTTCCGGAATTATTGCAGATGAGATGGCAATTGGTATGGTGAACCAGAAGACGACCGCAGTACGTCTGATTCCGGTTATTGGAAAAGATGTCGGAGAGACGGCAGAATTTGGTGGGCTTCTCGGTTATGCACCAATCATTCCGGTCAATGAATATGACTGCAGTGCATTTGTGAATAGAAAAGGAAGAATCCCTGCTCCTGTACACAGCTTTAAGAACTAAAAAGAGAACAGAGCTATAAGAAAAACGTGTGGCATATGATAATGAATACAAATTATATTATCATATGCTACACGTTTTTGTGCCTGGACAGGAAAGGAGCGCTGCTGACGAAAGAATGATTTATATACTATACATGTATGATCTGCTTTTGGTATTCGTTTATGAAAGGAATTCCGAACTTGTCGGACACTACGCTTTCGTACAGATCTGATGCAAAAGTGGTCTGATCCAGCATTCGTATTGTTTCCGGAAGAAGCGAATCTGTCTGCCCTAATTTTGTAATAACCGGAATGCTGGCGTTTTCTTTTATCTGACGCAACACATCGGCATGTTCTTTACGAAATCCAAGAATTCTGGTATAGATGCAGGAAGATTCCCGGTATCTCAACATATCTTCTTTTTTTACAGCTAACAGAATATGCAGCAGACATCTGCTGATACGGCTATAAGTCAGTTCTTTTGTTTTTAAAAGCTGACAGAACTGTTCGAAGTTCAGAAACTGATTCCGGTTTCGGATGATACGGTTTGCAAGATCCTCGGATATATCCTGATACTCACATAGAGATCTCCGGGTTTCGCAGAGCAGGCGGTATTTTAATAAAAGGGAGAAATCATTTGTTTCAATGGGACAAGATTGATTCCATGCATCCCGTAACAGACGCAGGGCGTTTTCAGGAAGCTGGTTCTGCAACAGTTCGGAGAATCCGTCCGGTGTCTGCTGAGGATCTGCCGGATATCTGCTGAATGGCTGCTCCTCCCAATGTCTCAGGGCATTCCGAATGGCAGAGGCAGAACTTGACTGTGGCTGAAGTTTTGTGTCGTGGTATCCGGAAGAGTCCCGCTTTAACGTGTATGGTACCATCCTGCTGTTCTGCTTTTTCAGTGCTTTCAGATATTCAATCCCAAGAATATTATTGGGTTCAGAAAGAATCTGTGAAACGGAAGCATCACCGGTTAATTTTTCCAAAGCCTGGTGTCTGGCGGCAGGAAAAGAATGTCCTTTTTTTAATGCATCCTGAAGCATATGGCTGTAAGTATCTGATTCGGAGAGAAGCAGCTGTGCAATATGCTGTAAAACAGAAAGCTCTCCGCATTCACTTCCAAAGCATAATGTATCGATGCATCCCAGACCTTCCAGAATAGAGATGGCGCCTTGGGCGAAGAATTCGGCACTGCCGGATGCATAGCAGACAGGAAGCTCGCAGATAGCCGATGCGCCGTTTAGAAGTGCCATATGCGCACGGGAATGCTTGGATAGAAGCGCAGGAGTTCCGCGCTGTACATAATCGCCGCTCATGACGATTACAACCCGGTCGGCACCGGTTAGTTCCCTGGCTCTTTCTATATGATAAAGATGTCCGTTGTGAAATGGGTTATATTCTGTGATAAGTCCAACAGTTTTCATGAAAATCTCCTTGTATAACATTCTGAAATTGATTATACTATACAATGATTTGGTATGCAAATGGGATGTTTGCCGGGCAAGATCCGAAGAAAGGAGGAGGCATATTATTATGGGAGAAAATATGAATGAGGAAGCCTTAACGGCAGACGGGCAAAAAGACGATGATATTGATTATGTAGAAGACAGAGAAGAACTGACTGAAGAACGTATTAAGGATATGCTGGATGCCCGGGAATATAAAGAACTGAAAGAAGAACTGGAAACAAATATGTATCCGGTGGATCTTGCGGAGATTCTGGAAGAATTTGATCAGAAACATATGGTGCTGGTATTCCGTCTGCTTGCAAAAGAAGAAGCGGCAGAGACATTTTCATATATGAACAGCGATATGCGTGAAGACCTGATCAATGCACTGACGGATTCCGAACTGGAAGAGATCATGGAGGAAATGTATCTGGATGATACCGTTGATGTGCTGGAAGAGATGCCTGCCAACGTGGTAGACAGACTGCTGATGGTGACAGATGCGGAAAAACGTCAGCAGATCAATCAGCTTCTTCAGTATCCGGAGGACAGTGCCGGAAGTGTGATGAATGTAGATTATATTGCACTGCGAAGAGAGATGACGGTTGCTGATTCCATATTAAAAATAAGACAGGTTGGTCTCAACCGGGAGACGATTTATACCTGTTATGTAACAGAACAACGTCATCTGATCGGGCAGGTTGACATAAAAGAACTTCTGACCAGCAGTGAATCCAAGACGGTTGAAGAGATCATGGATACAAATATGTTGTATGCCCGTACGACAGACGATCAGGAAGACGTTGCCAATATCATTACAAAATATGGTCTGATCGCATTGCCGATCGTAGATCATGAAAACTGTATGGTCGGTATTGTAACCGTTGATGATGCGATGCAGGTACTTCAGGATGAGACAACGGAAGATATCAGTATCATGGCCGGTGTCAATCCAAATGAAGACTCGTATTTCGGGACATCAATATTCGAGCATGTAAAGAGCCGTATTCCCTGGCTGTTGTTTCTGATGCTGTCTGCGACGGTAACACAGATGATCATGAACAGCTACGAGAATGCACTGGCACTGATGCCGCAGCTTGCAGGATTTGTTCCGATGCTTACCGGAACCGGAGGAAACTGTGGATCGCAGAGCTCGACACTTGTGATCCGCGGACTTGCTGTCGGAGAGATTGAATTTTCGGATCTGTTTAAAGTAATCTGGAAAGAAATCCGCATTGCATTCTGCATCAGCATCATACTGTCTGTGGTAAATGGAATCCGTATCATGTTGATGGGACAGGGAGATGCCATGATGGCATTTACCATTGGTCTGACGATGGCTTGTACAGTGTTGATCGCAAAAGTAGTCGGATGTACACTTCCTCTGATCGCTAAGAAAATCGGACTTGATCCGGCAATCATGGCGACACCGCTGATCTCTACACTGGTTGATATCAGCACGATCAGTGTATATTTTGCAATCGTGAGTTACGTATTTCACTTATAATACTGTGAAATTGCAATAGTTTTTGTCAAAAGCAGGATAAATATTGTACATTGTACGCAAAAAGAGACATAAGATTACCGTAAGAGCCCTTGTCCGCAAGGGTTCTTTGTATTATAATGAAAATACTGAGAAAAATATTTGGAAAGGAGTCTATTTATCATGGGATTTATAGATGAAATCAAAGCAAAAGCAAAAAGTTGTAAAAAAACAATCGTTCTTCCAGAGAGCGAAGACATCAGAACTTATGAGGCAGCAGAGGCAATCTTAAAAGAAGGAACAGCTAACCTGGTCCTGATCGGAAGCGAAGAAGAGATCGCTAAGAATAAAGGGGATTTCGATATCACAGGAGCAACAATCGTTGACCCTGCTACATATGAGAAAACAGATGAATATGTAGCAACACTTGTTGAACTTAGAAAGAAAAAAGGAATGACAGAAGAACAGGCAAGAGAGATTCTTCTTACTAATTACTTATACTATGGTGTAATGATGGTTAAGATGAAAGATGCAGACGGAATGGTATCAGGAGCATGCCACTCTACAGCTGACACACTCCGCCCATGCCTTCAGATTCTGAAGACAAAACCAGGAACAAAGCTTGTATCTGCATTCTTTGTTATGGTAGTACCTGATTGCGACATGGGAGAGAACGGAACATTTGTATTCGCTGACTGCGGACTGAACCAGAATCCTACATCCGAAGAGCTTGCAGCAATCGCTCAGTCTTCAGCAGAAAGCTTCAAACAGCTCGTTGGTGCTGATCCAAGAGTTGCTATGCTTTCTTACTCAACAATGGGAAGTGCAAAACACGATGACGTAACAAAAGTACAGGAAGCTGTTAAGATCGCAAAAGCTGAGAATCCGGATCTTATGTTAGACGGAGAGATGCAGCTTGATGCAGCACTTGTTCCTTCTGTTGGAGCAGCTAAAGCACCAGGAAGCCAGGTTGCAGGAAAAGCCAATACTCTGATCTTCCCTAACCTTGATGCAGGTAACATTGGATACAAACTTGTTCAGCGTCTTGCAAAAGCAGAAGCTTACGGACCAATGACACAGGGAATCGCAGCACCTGTTAACGACCTTTCAAGAGGATGCAGTGCTAAGGATATTGAAGGTGTTGTTGCAATCACAGCAGTTCAGTGCCAGAACCAGTAAGATCTAAGAAGGAGAAAATAGAATGAAAGTATTAGTAATCAACTGTGGAAGTTCATCTTTAAAATATCAGCTGATCGATATGGAGAATGAAAGTGTTCTCGCAAAAGGTCTCTGCGAAAGAATCGGAATCGAAGGTTCTGCATTGACACATAAACCTACCGGAAAGGACAAATATGTAGTAGAAACAGCTATGCCGGATCACAGCGTAGCGGTAAAACTTGTACTGGATGCCCTGATGGATTCCGAACATGGTGTGATCGAGAATGCGGATGAGATTACAGCAATCGGACATCGTGTACTGCATGCGGGAACTGTTTACAGTGACGCAACACTTGTAACAGAAGATGTGAAAAAAGTTGTACGTGACTGCTTTGACCTCGGACCACTTCACAATCCGGCTAACTTAATCGGAATCGAAGCTTGCGAAGAAGCTATGCCTGGAAAACCAAATGTAGCAGTATTTGACACAGCATTTGGTATGAATATGCCGCAGAAAGCAGCTATGTATGGTATCCCATATGAATACTATGAGAAATACAGCATCAGAAGATACGGATTCCACGGAACAAGCCACATGTTCGTATCTGGCGAGACATGTAAGATGCTTGGAAAAGATGACGCAAAAGTTATCGTCTGCCATCTTGGTAACGGGGCAAGTATCTCTGCTTCTATCGGTGGAAAATGTGTAGATACAAGTATGGGACTGACTCCTTTGGAAGGTCTGATCATGGGAACACGTAGTGGTGATGTTGATCCTGCAGTTGTACAGTTCATTTGCAATCATGAGAACATCAGTGTTGATGAGATGCTTACAATCCTTAATAAGAAATCCGGTCTTCTTGGAATGACAGGAATTTCTTCTGACTTCCGTGACGTAAGAAAAGCAAGCGAAGAAGGAAATGAAAGAGCAGCACTTGCACTGGATGCTTACAGATATCGTGTGGCCAAATACATTGGTTCTTATGTAGCAGCACTCAATGGTGTGGATGCAATCACATTTACAGCAGGTGTTGGTGAAAACTCATGGGAGATGAGAAGCGAGATCTGCGAATACCTCGGATACCTTGGCGTTGAAGTTGACGAAGAAAAGAACAAAGCAGCAATCGGTGAGCAGGCAGTTATCTCTACACCTGATTCAAAAGTAAAAATTATCGTCCTTCCAACAAACGAAGAGTTGGCAATTGCCCGTGAAACAGTTAAATTAGTTTAATAATTTATTGTTGACAAATCAAAATTACATGATATAATAGTCTAGTGTGTGAATAGGAGACGATACTATGATATTAAACCTATCCGACGTTCTGTCTGAACAGCATAAACCAATACATCAATCTGTTCCGATTGAAATGACTTGTTTCAGGTCTGAGATGGGAAATTATGTGATTACAGATAAGACACCGCTTGAGTTGTCGGTAGAATATGCAGGCGACCGCAAGCTTGAAGTGACCGGAAAAGCTGAGATTATATCTTCTGCTCCGTGTGACAGATGTCTGGAAGATGTAGAAGTGAAGGTGACACTTGACTTTAAGCATAAGATTGATACAGAGTCAGATGCATATGATCAGTCAGAAGATTTAGACGAGAATAACTATATTGACGGATATAGCTTAGATGTAGAGCAATTGGTCTACAACGAGTTATTGGTAGGGTGGCCGACGAAAATTCTATGCAGCGAAGACTGTAAAGGTATTTGCAACGTATGTGGTCAGAACCTGAATAAAGGTACCTGTAACTGTGAAGATACGGGGCTCGACCCTAGAATGTCAGTTATCCGTGATGTATTTAAGAATTTTAAGGAGGTGTAACCTATGTCAATTTGTCCAAAGAATAAATCTTCTAAAGCAAGAAGAGACAAAAGAAGAGCAAACTGGAAAATGAGCGCACCAAACCTGGTAAAATGCAGCAAGTGTGGCGAATTAATGATGCCTCACAGAGTATGCAAGGCTTGTGGTTCATACAACAAAAAAGAAATCATTGCTCAGGATTAATTACAAAAAACGCTGTAAATTCAAGGGTTGTGCGATTAATCGCATGACCCAAGAATACAGTTGTAACCCAAAAGTAGCCCAGTTCAAAACATAAATTTTATTAATGAATACATTAAGATTGTGCTTTTGAATTAATATTTGTAAATAGATTTGTAAATAAATTGAATTTGTTTAGAAATGTGTTTGTAAAGAATTTTTTGAAAGAATAGGTTTGCCTATTCTTTTTTTTATACAATTAACAATATTGTTTATTATAATTTATGTTTTTTGTCCAGAAAAAACAGAAGATATTTTTTCTGTCATACTATATATAGAAGGGAATATTCCAATACATAAGAAAAGGAGGACTTTATATGGTAAAAAAAGAAGATGATATTGCTTATGAGATTGAGATAGAACGTTCCGAAGAAATGGAACAGGAAATAGATCATTCTATTAATCAGATGAATGATGAGTTTCGCATGACGAGGACAGCCGCAGAATTAACGGACTTACAGGGAAAAGAAGAATGAGAAAAATAGATAAATACATCTCCAAAGAGAAAATGTGTAATTTGGTCGTAAATCGTGCTGAAAAATTGTTTGAATTGTCTTCTGAGGAATCGAATTATCTCAGAAACCGATTAAAAAAATATGATAAAATGGAATTGCAGCATCTATATCATAATTTTACTTCATTTGGTGTGGATGCTGTGCTTGAATGCATATGTGAGAATGAAAAACTGAAACATCAGAACAAGAAATAGGCTGGCACTATCCCGTAGTGCCAGCTACTTTTTCTTAGACATCCATTAAATCAGAATAACCATCTGGTTCACAAGATGATGGCCTGTAAGGATCTGTAATCTTATGGAATGTATTTATTTTATTGTCTGCAAGCTCTATACCGGAATTTGGATAGATGTTAGTGTTAAGCCGTTCCAGATACTGAGAAATCTCCCGGATATCCTTTTCGATATAATCCGGATATTTTTGATGAATATTATTTAATTCCAAGAGGAGCTTCGAAATTCGATTGTTTTCTAATTCAGTTCCGGATCCTGCAAGAACCATGTCACTTGCGTATTCTGTACCTGCTTTATCGTTTTTTACAGCTACCGTAACAAACATAGGCATATGTTCCATATTGCACTGCAATTTCAATTCATGAATCAATGGCTCCAATTTTGTTTTATAAAATTTTCTTTTGTCATAAATATCTTTTTCAGTCACTGTCTTTCCCTCACTCTGATTAAATTAAATTTTCGATACTTGAAAACAAGTCAAATCCATCATCACCGAATGATTCAGAACCGCTATTTTCAAAAATTTCAGAAGCAGATGAAGTATGAAGATCTTCTTCTTTTTCTGGTAGCATTTCTTTTTCGTGATATGCATCTTTCTCCATGTTTTTTTCATCATACGATGCAGATTCAGTGTTTTTCGAAATATTTTCTTTATTTATAAAATTAGTATCTGGTTTTAAATCTGGAGGTGTAGTATTTTTGGCTTTTTTATCAATTGAATTACTTAAAGAGAGATTGGACAACTGTTTATGATCTGGCTCTTTAGAGGATTCCTCTTTTGGCGGCGTTGTAGTTTGTGCATTGGATGCGTTTGATGCTTTTTCAGCTTTTGTAATTGTCTTGGCTGTTCGTTTCGTTACGGATGGAATGGATATATTATTTTCTTTTTTCTTTCCACCATAGTTTCCCCTTGCTTTTACAATATAGGTATTTGTGTCGATATATGGTTTCAGAAAAAGTTCATCCAGATAATTGCGAAAAATAAGCTTAATTACACTATTGCGCTGTCCATTCCGAAACTGCTGTAAAATTTTGATAACCTCATTTTCAATTTCGTTTTTGGAATCCAAAGCAAAATGCGCATCACAATTTTCCAGAGGTTTCTCTGGAGGCATTTCTGGAGGAAGAGGAATATGAAATTCCTCATCCCCCTGTGCATATGCAATCATGGCCTTTTTCATCCATTTTCCCATTTCAAACATTGGATGCAAGGTAAGTGCGACCAAATCCAGATCATGCTGCCAGTATAAACGAACGATTACGTTCATATTATCACCTCCTAGCGGATCTGATTAACACGCTGGTAATAATATCCCCGCACATTTGAATAGATATTGCTTAAATCCGGATCATTGATATTACCAGGAATAATTTGCAGTCCATCCATATAACGGAAGACATTATTAAACTGTTCGGACCATGCATCATAAGTACCACCGGTTGCAACAATGTAATCAATGTCAGCAAAATAATTATGTGTTGATTTTAACTTTTCAATTGTTTCATTGCAAACTTCTCTGGATGCATCTTCCAGTAGTGTGCGGAAGGATTCATTGCTGCGTTTCATATGCTTTCGATCGAGAATCCGTATTTCACCTGTTTCTAAAAGGTTCTGCAGATCCGGGATCTGTAATGATACACCATAAGTGTCCTGAATTTTTTTACATGTTCTTGAAAAGACCTCCCGCATCCCAAAATCCGGGAATGTGTTTTCATCGACAACACTACCATGATCGACAAGGTAATCATCACAGGTTCCAAATCCTGGATCAAACACAATCGTATTCTTTGAAAAGATTTTTGCTGCAGTGGCAAGCTGTTTTCCATCTTTTCCGACAAGAGCAGAAACCAACGCTCCGAGCGGCTGCGGCATAACAAAAATATCTCTGCTGTCTACCACAAAATCAAACTGCTGCCAAGGTGCACGTCCAATACGCAGACTGAAATGATGATGTCCGGAAAGAACTTCCTTCAAATCATTCTGGTCGGCTTTTAAATATTTTGGCGGGAGTCCTGTCTGAATGGTAAGTTTCTTTCCTTTCGAATTGCCCTTGTCATTCCCCATTAATCCAATGGCGATGCCAGTGTCCGAGATAACACGGAACATATCAGAATAGTATCTTTTACGGCCAAATAATTCCTGCTCACTGTCAATTACATCCGATGCAGAGAGTTCATTGTAAGCCAGAGAGCCAACAACCCAGATATCACCATTTTCTGCTTTATAATAGATATCTGTTTCAGAAGGTTCATTGAGCCTGACACGATCAGCAGGGATTTTCCTTGCGTAAGCTGGAACAGAATAAATTTTATTAGGACTCATTCCTTTGATTGCAGAATATCCGATATCCAGACCGATGATCCAATGGTTTGCCGGGCACGGTGCTGCACGATGGATTGTTTCACTGCGGGTTTTAAAGTCTTTAGTATTCATATAGATCCTCCTTGTATATAAATAGTCATATTATTGATATTCATTAATAGTATGAAAGAAATTATTTCATACCTGATTTTCTGGACAAAATTATTTATTGTTATTTCAAGCACTCTATTTTTAGAACTAATGAATTCGATGAGAGGAGGGAAAAATATCTCGAATAGTTCAAATCTATGCAAACATAAGGAGAAAAAATGGAGAAAACAAAATCATGCAAACGGAAAATGAGAATCGCAATAGGAATTATATTGCTAGAATTTGCCTATATGTTGTTTATGGGAATCGGAGGGATTCATGCTACAGATGAAACACTTCCTACTGTTGATGGGAAATTAATTCATTCGATCGATCATGTGGAAATTACCTCTGAGATGATGAACCGATATGCAAAAGATATGGATCCGGATATTATTAATCGAATCACAGAAGAAAACGGCAGTTGCACACCACAGGAATTTTTACGTGCATATACAGAGCAAGATCCAAAGTTCAAGAAAACGCTGGAGAAAAAATACGATATTACAACACAGGAGGATGATTTTTATGATTATCGATAAAATTGGAGATATTTTACATACGGAAGCAGATGTTATCTGTCATCAGGTGAACTGTAAAGGGGTTATGGGAGCAGGATTAGCGAAACAAATCCGAAATCAGTTATTATCAGAAGAACAATACAGAACTTACCAGGAAATCTGTCGGGAATATGGCCGTACAAATCTTGGTAAAGTAATTCGTATGAAAACGGATACTTATCAAGTTTATAATCTCTTCGGAGAGGACATTCCTACAGGGTCTGGAGTTGATACCATATATGCCGCTCTCTATAAAGCACTTGTAGAAGCCTTATACTATGCGGAAACGGAACATCTTACACTGTCTGTTCCTGGAATGATCGGATGCGGTCTTGCAGGAGGTGACTGGAGGATTGTAAGAAAACATATTTTAGAACCGATTTTCGGTATAAGAACAAATGTATCGTTGTATATTCATTGGCTGGATGAAGAGAACTATATAAAAGCACAGGAACTGATGCAGCAACCGAGTTTTGAAGATCCGGTGAAAGAGGTTTGCTCAAACCTTTTTATGCATGAAATTTTATAGAAACAGGAGGATAAGTGTGAGTGATTTAGATAAAAATTATATGAAAACATTGTTTGGCCTAGTTAAAGTTCCATTGTATAGACAAATTTTGGATGCAATAATCATATTTTGTGTTTTAGCAAGTGGGAGTTATGCATTTCCGCAAAGATTAAAAGTACAGAATTTCCAAATGTTTGTCCAAATAACAATCGTTGTATTTCTGTCAAAATTTGCTATCTATTTAGGATTGAATTTTTTGCTTAGAACTATTTGCTTTATACAAGACGAAACAGATGCGTTTGTAGATACGAAACTTTTGGAAACTATAATTACTTATTTGATAGTATTGAGTCCATTTATAGCGATTTTAGTAGCAGAATTTTTTATTCAAGGATTTCAAATTAATGGGATTATAACATATATTTCATTATCCTTTTTGGGTCTATTACTATATACATACTAATTAATAAAAGATTAGTGATGATATTGAACTATTTGGAAGAGGCTGGATTATCCAGCCTTTTTTATTTACTAAAAAAAATATCACACTATAGATAGTGAAAATATATTGATGATAGGAGGAAAAAACATGAAAATCAATACAATAAAAATCAAAAATTTTAGAGGAATTCCAGATATGGAAATTTCTTTGGAAAGGATCTCATTTTTTACAGGTCCTTGTGGAGCTGGTAAGACATCTGTTTTAAAAGCATTTAACTTTGCGTTGACTGGAGATGTTAAAAAGGATGATATCCGCGAACAGAGTGATAGAGCTTCTGCAACAATCGTATTTGAGGATCAGAGCAGTATCCAGAGAATCTGTAAGCTGTCAGCAGCGACACAAGTGAAAGTAAATGGCAAAAATTCAACAGCAAAAGCAGCGGATGAGTTTCTACAGGCAAAGCTTGGAACCTCTACGGATATTTTCCAGGCTATGTGTAAAACGGATTTCTTTGAAGTTCTGTCACAGAAAGAGCAGACAGAATTTTTCCTGTCAATTCTTCCAACGAAAATTTCGTTTGAAAAATTATGTGAGTTTATTGGAGAAAACAATAAAAAATTGACGGAAGCAGAAAAAACAACACTGAAAACAGCATTTGCAAATATTTCGGATCCGTTCGGTCTGGATGAAATTGACATGGCTTATAAATATTTTTACCAGAAGCGAAAAGAGAAGAAAGCTTTTGTGGAAAATCTAAAGCCGAGAGCGGTATTTGATATGTCTATACTTCCGGAAGAATCAAAAGAGAATCTGCAAAAATCATTGGAGGATGTAATCCGAAAGGAAACGTTGGCAAAAGAATATCAGAAAAATCTAAATGAATACAATCGCCAGGTAAAAATGAAGGCAGATTCAGATGTCAGATTGAAAAAGCTCAAGGAAGAATACCAGAAATATTCTTCTGTTGAAAAACCTGATCCGGCTTATAAGGAAAAACAGGAAAGTGAAAAGAAACAGTTTGAAAATGCAATTCATAATTGCCAGACTGCAATCAGTACGATTAAAGGTAATTTGGAATTACTGGAAAAAACATTGAAATCTTTAAATACGAATGTTTGTCCAATTAGTTCGAGATTAATTTGTACATCGGACAGAACACCATTAAAATCGGAATTCGAGGATCAAATTCAGAAATCAAATGAAGGGATCAAGAAAAACACTGATTTCATTAAACGCTGTGAGAAGGAAGTGCAGATTAGAACAGAACGTTTGGATGCCTATCAGAAACAGCAGATTTCTTACAATAACAAAAAGAACCTGCATGACCAGATCCAGAATTATGTTCCAATTACGGTTATGGAAAAACCGGAAGAAGTGAAGGCCCCGGATATGATGGTAAAACAGGAAATTCAGAGTAAAATTTCTAAGTATACTTCTTTTGAAAATGCAAAAAAAGCAAAATGTGAATTAGAGGAAGAACAGAAAAAGTTAAGGATTTTGGAAAATCTTGTTCTTTATCTGGATTCCAAAACAGGAGTCCGCGGCTATATTTTGAAAAAGGTAGTGGAGCCTTTTACAAAGATGTGTAATCAGAAGGCTTCCAAATTCCATAATATGGAACTCAAGATTTCATTTGATAATGGAATTGAATTTTACGGAAAAACGGAGAACAGCAATGGATTTGTTCCAATTCACAGGCTGTCTTCCGGAGAACATGTTTTTGCTACTTATTTGCTCTGCACGCTGATCCATCAGATTACGAAGGCAAGTTATCTTGTTATCGACAATATGGATAAGTTAGATGCCAAGAGCTTTAAGCTGTTTGTGGAGTTGTTGGAAGATGACACCTCTTATGACAACATCATTCTGGGGGCAGTGAACCATGATGATACCCTGGAACAGTTAAAAGGTACTGGATTAAAAATCGTAAATCTGTAGTATTGATGTTTTAGAAAAAGGTCTGCATATGCAGGCTTTTTTCTTTGAAAATAAAGTAAAGATGTGTGAGAAATGAATGCTTTCACAACTGAAAGATGCTTTCTTTCACACTATAAATAGAATAGTGGAAAGGAGAAGCAGCAATTTACTTAAAAAGAACTGCAATGTGAATTAATATGCAACAGACAAATAAAATCAGATTAAAAGGTACAATCATTCACATGGAGGTATCCAGAAAGAGAATTATGTATACTATTGCCACAAATGTTGGCATCAATCATGCACAGCCAGATGTAGCATTGATTGTAAAAGACAATGTAAAAAAAGAAGATATCAAATTTGTACCGGGAGACAGAGTGAAAATAAGTGCTCATGTGCAGTATAGTAAACAGGAGAATAATGAAGAAACAGAATATTTAAAAACTTTGGTTATCGATGAAATGGAGACAGCGGATTCTACAGAACAGGACGTATTTGATCTCGATGAGGTAGGACAGGAGGATGTCAATAAAGGAATGTTTGTTGGAAGAGTGGTTCATATGTTTGATGTTCCTAAGAAAGATAATTTGAAAATTGTCACTTTATCTATCCGCTCTCAGGGATTTTTAAATTACGTGGATATTTCCGCATTTGACGAATTCGCAGATATGTTGAAGGATGTGAAAAATGACGATTATCTTGCCGTAATTGCAGAAGTACGTACAAGAAAGAGTTTGAATGATAGAATGAATTTGATTAATAAGCTTCAGAATATAGTTTGTATTAAGATGAAAAAGGTTCCGGCAGATAATATTGAAAAATAATTTAGAAAAAACAGCAGTCTAGCTATCAAGACTGCTGTTTTTATTTTGTCTGTCATGAATCATTCTATTTATTGATAGAATGTAATTTAAGATGAGGGGAGGATGTTAAAATGTCAGATATAGATACTACTCAAAGTCCTAGTTCTGTGTTTTATGGATATTTTTCAAAATATACATGGAGAAACGAAAAAAATGGGAATTCTTTTTTTCGAATTGTGACAAAGCAGGAACTTTTTTTTGAACAGCAATATTGTAAGAAAGAAGTGAAGAAAAATCCTATAACAGAACAGGAAGAAACACTTTATACCATATCATGTGACGGATCCAAGTATCCGGTTCCAGCATATGATGAAAAAACACCGATAAGAATCCGAGGCTTTTTCAGAAATCTACATGATAAAGGATTTGGATGGGATTTTCAAATTACAGATATTAGAGAAAGCACTTCCGACGAAGTAACAACGATTGAATACCTAAACAGTGAAGCTTTTCCAGGTGTTACTTACCAGAATGCAGTAGATATTGTACGCTTATTTGGTACTGATATCTTTGCTTTTATAAAAAAGGCTACAGCAAAACAGGAATTGATTGAAAAGGTTGATCTTAGTCCAGAAACAGCAGATCGTATTGTTGCTACAGTAAGAAAAACATCTGCAGAAAGAGAATTATTCGCTGAATTGTCTGAGATAGGAATATCTTATGGAGCATGTGCAAAGGCAATCAAATGGTTCGGAAATAATGCCATATCTTGTTTACGTAAAGATCCATATGCTTATGGGAAAAAGATTGGGTTGTCTTATAAGCAGGAAGAACTACTGTGTAAGCATTTTTCTCACAGCGCAAATACATCCTGCAGGCTTCGTGCATGTTCAGAAAAGGCATCTGATAATGTCTCTACAAGTGGCCATATTTGGACTGACATGCGTGTGTACTATCAGGAAGTAAAACAGCTTTTAAATAATCACATATTTGATGAAGACATTGCATTATCAACCTGTATGCCATTTATCCAGAAACAGATGCTGTTGGATACCCAAAATGAACGATTCTATGACCGTTCACTTTTAATTGCGGAACAACGGGCTGCTAGAAATCTGTTGCGCCTTGCGCTGGCAGGAAATAGGGAAATGGAACCATTTCGTGGAGAACTGGTAGAAGAAGCTCAGAAAGTATGCGGTATCCGTTATGGTAGGCAGCAGCGAAAAGCTTTTAATAAGCTTTTACTGACTAGGGGAGTTAAGATCCTGACAGGTGGTCCGGGAACCGGTAAAACATCCACAATCAACGGAATGCTTCATGCATATGAAATCATGCATCCAGATCATATCATTCGCCTCTGCGCTCCAACTGGTCGTGCAGCACAGCGTATGTCGGAATCTACTGGAAGAACTGCAGTGACAATCCACCGACTTTTAGATTATCAGCCGGATGGTCTTGGTGCAAATTATCGAAACGAAAAAAATCCGGTCGATGCAGATTTGGTTGTCGTTGATGAAATGTCGATGGCAGATATCCGGTTGTTTGATATGCTGCTTGCAGCACTGAAAACCGGGACAAAGTTGATTTTGGTTGGAGATGTTAATCAGCTGGAGTCAGTCGGTGCCGGATCTGTTCTTAATGATTTAATGGGAACATCGGATTTATTTATAGAGAAGAACCGTTTGACAGAGGTATTCCGTCAAAAAGGTGGTTCTCCAATTATAGATAATTCCCAAAAAATCAATGAGGGTAACATTCATTTGCATGAGTGTGAAGACTTTCAGATTATCCACACGAAATGTGAAGAAGAAACATTGGAACAGACAAAAATCCTGATGCAAAAACTTTATAATAAAGATAACCCTTTTGAAACACAAATCCTTTGTCCATCGAGAAAAGGAGAAGCCGGAATCGAAAATTGTAATACGGTTTTACAGGATTTATTAAATCCAGGGAAACAGAGTCTGACTTATGGTAATACAAAATTCCGTGTGAATGACAAGATTATCATGATGAAAAACAACTATAGTTCCCAGGATGGATACTTTAATGGAGATATCGGTATTGTAAAAGAACTTGGAAAAGGAAAGATGGTTGCCGATATTCGCGGAGAAATGGTCAATCTATGCAGAGATGCACTGGATGATGTGCAGCTTGCATATGGAATGACAATCCACAAATCGCAAGGATCAGAGTTTAAAAATGCAATTGTAGTGATGCCATCAGAACCGGCAAACATGCTGGTAAGAAATCTCTTGTATACGGGAGTTACCAGAGCAAAAAAAAGAGTATTTATTATTAATGAAGGCTCTGCTATGGAATGCGCAATACGAACAAATACAATAGGCAAACGAAGAACGATGTTTGCTGAATATCTGGCATTGGCAGCTAGAAAATATGAAGAATCCTCTCACTGAATTTTATGAGAGGATTCTTTTTTATTCATTATTATTTTCAATATTTGTAAGGACTCCCTGAATTAAAAATCTTTGCCGTCCGTGATTGGTACAGGTGGACAATGTAACGATATGGTCAGCTGTAGTTACCGGTACATTCATCTGATACGTGGAAAGTTTCTTTATAGTATCAAGATAGGATTGAAAGTCTTCTTTGGTCTGCATATCAATAGTATAAGGCACTGTAGCATCATTTACTGTCATTACGTCAAAAATGGTGTAAGTCATTTTCCCGGAAGGCGTATATACATAAAAATAAGGATGTGCTTCTGTATATGATTTAGATTTATATAATTTGTTGTTACCAAACATGGAACCATTAATCATATTATGTCCATATACAATTGTATTTGGATCACTCCAATCGGATTTGTTATCTGCATGCATGAAAATACATCCGTTGATATTATAAGATTTACCAAACCCGTGTTTTAAATAATAGCTGTTGTTTTGGGTCTGTACAATCGGATAATTCACACTTGGATCCATACGAATCCATCCTACAATGTCTGGATTTTGTGTTTTCAGGGTATTCCAATCAACTTGAAAATCCTGCGTATGTTTCGAATCATCAGACGGAGTATCTGTAGCAGTCTGCTTTATTTTTTTGTATTCGGCATTTCCCTGTATATATTTTTCCTGTTGCAAAAATGCAAAATATATACAGATAAGGGCAGCAATTATGAAGGCAACCCCTAAAACTTTTCGGAATGATAGTTTCAATTCTTTCCCTCCCTTATTTGAGATAATCTTCAAATTCTTTGAAATATCTCATATTTTTTGGGGTTTGTAATTTCATGATGGCTTTTTTTTCAATCTGGCGGATACGTTCTCTTGTACAGCCGTAGACTTTTCCGACTTCTTCCAGTGTCATAATGCTTCCTTGTGTCAGCCCGAACCGCATATCCAAGATTCCAAACTCTTTTTCGGTTAATATGCTTTTGATTTTCTGGATCATTAGCTGCATATCCTGTTCAAAATTTGTAGAATCTGCAATTGTAACAGCAGGGTCAGGTAAAAGGTCAAGTAATTCGGTTCTGGAATGAGAATCCTCCAGATTAATTTCCTGATTCAATGAAATACAGACATTATTGGTATAATATCTGCAAAGATCTTTTACATTTTTTTCTGCAAGCCCGGTTTCTTTTACGATGTATTCAACAGGAGGTTCTTCCCCATATTCATTATTGTATTTTTCAATACATCTATGTATCATAGAGTATTTTTCCAATATATGTACCGGCATGCGGATTGTACGTCCGTTATTCATGACATATCGGCCGATCGCTTGTTTGATCCAGTGCATAGAATATGTTGAGAACTTAAATCCTTTTGTGTAATCATATTTATCAATTGCAATCAACAGACCGCAGACTCCTTCCTGCTGTAAGTCTTCGGCCGGAATGCCGCTGTATGTATAATTATTGATAACGCTGTGAACCAGCCCTAGATTATTAAGTGCAATTTGATTTCTCATTTCTGGTGTGGTGTGTTCATGATAGTAACGGAATACGATAACTTCTTCATCGGCTGTCAAACGTTTTCCTGATTCAAGTAATGCCATTGCCTGATTTTCCATAATGATCAACTCCTTTACAAATGGTTTTTTAAATGTTCAATTATAGTGTGATAGAAAATTTGAGGAAAAGATTTTTTTGGACAAAAAAGAAAACCCGCAACGGCGAGTTCTCTTTTTGCATGATTTATTGACATTCCCATGGTGGGAGATCATTAATCTCAAGGGATGGATTCGCCTTAAGATTGTAATCATCAGGGCCTGGATTATTTGGTCTATCCTGATATCGTTTAAATTCTTCTGGAATGTCGGCAACATTTCCAAAAGGAAGGCTGTTGGATGGATTTGCTTTATTCGTTGCCTCATTCTGTTCATTTGATGGATTTCTCCAATCCAGAACCGTGATGAGCGAAGCATTGAATTCCGTAGTATATACTTTGGAACCGGAGCCGTTGAGATATGAACCAGAGTTGCAAGTAGATTCAACCAATACTTTCATACCTCGTTTTAAATTTTTTTCGGCAAAATTTGCACAATTCCATGTGACGAATTTAAGAAAATTTACTTTTTTATCCTCTTTTTTGTAACATTCAACGGCAAGACGGAAACGTGCAAGTTTTTTTCCATCTCCGATATCTTTTACTTCTGGGTCTTCACATAGCCGCCCTGAAAAAATACATTTATTGACATCCACGTATTTCATTCCTCCTATATATGGATAGTACAATCATGCTGATACAAATTTCTTCGATTCTCCTTTCGTCAGCAATTCTTGTCTATTATAAGAATGGAAGATGATAGAAAAAATAAATTTTGTCCAGAAATCTTTTATTGTATAAATTTCATTCATACTAATAATGATACTAAAATGAAAGGAAGGAATCATATGAGACGATTAGATGATGTACTGCGTGCGAATGAATCTGCCGGGACAGGAAAGCGAAAGAAAAAAAAGTCTGTAATTCCGGTATATGATATGAATGGCAAAACGATTACGCCGGAAAAAAAGAAACGGGAATCACGAATCGCTGTGGCCGTATTGATCATTGGACTGACTTTGGTATTTATTTATGTTCCACAATTTGTATTAAAGAATACTACCGAAAAACAGGTGAGTGTAAAAACAAATACCAGTGCAATTCGTATCAGTAATAATGCACTAAGGGATAACCCATCTGAGGATTATGATGGGGATGGCATAGAGAATAGTGAAGAAACATCTCTTGGAACAGATCCGTGGAATTCGGATACAGATGGAGACGGAATTACCGATTATGCAGAAGTCCATGTAACAAATACAAATCCTCTGCAAGCCGATGATCTGATGACAGATATGCAGGAAAAACAGGATGAACAGAAAGATAAAAAGGTCGGATCTCCATATAAAATTGGAAATGTTATATTGTGGGCGGATGATTATACTTCAAAAGCTTATGGAAGTGTTGTAGAGTGTCCAGATGGATATCGTTTCTGTAATTTCAGTGGATATGCACAATTTGCTGATAGTAATGCTAAATATGCATATCGTTTAAAAAATGGCGTGAGAACACTGCTGCCATATCGATCCGAAGAAAATGTATGGAAGGTTTCTAAAGGGGATTTGGTAGAGTTACATAAAAAGAAATTAAAGGAAATTGTAGAATTTGATTTCTTTTTCCATCCTGTATATGCACCGAAAAATACAGTGACCAGTATTTTTGCCAAGGTTCTTCCGGATAAAGGATTTATCACAGCTACGGAAAAGACCAAGAAGGATATTGAACCGGATACTAGAAATGCGGTGATAACAAAGATTCAAAAGCCAGCGTATTCAAAAACGGATTCGTCAAGATTTACCATGAATTCTAATACTTTAAATGATTTATTATTTGTACGGGAAGCAATCAAGGAGAATGACAGCTGTATTGCCGTATCATTATTTAACAAAGATCGTGGGGAATACATTGGTATTGTATATGGATATACAGCAGATGGAAGTCTGTTGATTGCTGATAATAAGACATTAAAGCCGATTGGAGTATTATCCATCACTGAAAAAGCAAAAAAAATTGTAGATAATACAGGATCGATGGTATCTTCTTCTTATTTTGATTTTGATGGTTTTAGGTTTCATTCACAAAACGGAGATCGTATCAGCTTTTTTGCAGCTTCATCCGACAAAGTTAAAAGCAGCAACTTTGGAAAAACTAAAGATACGGAAAAGAATAAAGATACAAAAAAAGATGATAAAACAAAAGATAGTCAGACAGATCAAAATGAGACGCAAAAGGAGCAGGCAACAGATCCTGGGCAGGCAGACCAGACACAGGAAAATCAACCAACAGATCAGATACAGGAAAATCAACCTACGACAGCAGAAAATAATCAATAGGTGAGAAAAGGAGTCTTCGGATTCCTTTTTTATTGTGTATTTCGTCAGTCACTCTATAAACAGTTAAGAAATAACGATGAAAGGAGTGGATCAAATGGGATTATATTTTGAAAAAGAGGATAAGGAGATACTTAATGAAGCTGTAACGCCATTGCAGGTTGTTGAGTATCTGGGGCTTCCGGGACAGAAGATAGGACCAAATATATCTATTTTGTGTCCTGCATCTGACCATAATGATCATTCTTACGGAAATTGTGTGGTCTATGACCAGGGAAGAAAATGCAGATGCTTTGCATGTCAAAGAAGTTTTACACCGCTTTCTATATTAATTGAGGCCGGGCATTATAGTTTCTATGAAGCTATGTGCATTCTCGCATCAATGGCTCATATGGAAGATCGATTTGAGTCTACAGGGAGAGTGAGAAAAAAGCGAAAGGAACTGCCAAAATTAGATAATATGGAAAAAAAGCTGATAGGCATTGCGGATTTTCCTAAAATACAAATGGCAAAAGGAGTCCTGCCGGGAAGAGATGAGAAAAAGCGAACATTTCGGGATGCATCAGGAGATTATATCTGGTATGAGTCCGTCACAAACCCATGGGTGGAATTAGCCAGAGATGATCCGGAAACCCTGAATTGGATGATACAGGGAAAATGTGAAGAAAAAATGACACAACTTGGATTGATTCGGAAAAATTTAGATGATTCGGAACAGAATGAAATTGGTGCATTTATAGAAGCAGTTCTTCAAAACTGTCATTTAACAAATGAGAAACCTAGAATGACAGAATATGTCATTGAACTTGAAAAACAGCTATTAAAAATTTATCACAGATTTGGTGGCAGTTTATCCGGTAAGGAAATGGGAGCTACATTTTTAAAAAATTATACATCCGCATTATAATTCCATGAAAAAAGGAATCCGAATGGATTCCTTTTTTAGTATGAATATTTTTTTGTGTCGATAAACCAAGTCCGAATATGTTCATTGTAATATAATTCCACATATCTGGCTGCTCCATTAAATTCATATTGACATTTATACCGTAAGCTGCCGATCGACTGATCAATTTGTGTACAAGATAAAATTTTTACTGTTTCCTGTTTGAATTTGAAATACAGAGGCAGCACTTCTCCTCTTGTATTAAAAGACACAATAACTGGAACTGCTATAAGATTTGGATTGTCGCGCATACTATCTGATGTCATTTTTACGTCTCCTTTTATACATCGATATTTTACCATGAAATATGGGAATGCGGTAGGAGATATTTGCAAAAATCCCAACCGATTTATACTTTTCTCACATACTAATATTAGGAAGTGTGAAAGGAGAATTTATTGATGAGAAAAAAGGCATTTTTGGCATTGATGTTAACACTTACGATTATTAGTTCATCAGGATGCCAAACTGAAATAAAGCCGGCTGATTCAAAAGATGGCAAATATGCAACACAGACCTCCATGACTTCGTTGGAATATGCGCTATATATGAATAAACAGATAACCGTGTTTACCAACCAGTTAAGTACACGAATGGCAGTTGCAGCAAATCACAAAGACGTGCAGTCATCAAATGAAAGCTATATGACGCAGCAGAGTATCGAAACTTTACAGGATACACTGGACGAAGTGACGGTAACAAAACCATCGAAAGAAAAAGATGATTCAAGAGAAGCGGTGATGACTGCGATGGAAACTGCAATTGAACATTTAAAAAGCTATAAATCGGATTTAGATGAGGGTAAGGATATATCTGGATATGCGGATGAATTTCAAAATGACTTTAATGAACTGACCGGTCTTGCAAATCTTTACAATCAATAAGAAAGGAGGCTGATATTATGGCTAGAGAAAATACCGTATATTTATATGGTCGTCTGATTGCTGATCCAAAAAACCGGATGGATAAAGAAAACAATCCGATTAGTTCCAGAATGATTCTGCAAACACTCAGAAGAAGTTACGCTAATGATGAAATGATTCTGCAGGGGAAAATCATACCAGATACACCAATTGTAATATCAAGAAATCCGGAACTGATTGAGAGAATGCATCTATCTGAACTGGAAAAGGGAGATTTTGTATATGTAAAGGGAACAGTATGTACTATGGAAACAAGAAAACGATATATTTGTCCAAGATGCGGGCATGAAAATGTCAAACAGGAGGGAGTTATTGTATATATTGATCCTATTTATGTGAGAAAAACAGAAAATGATTTTAATGAGCATATAAAAATTATAGAGCAATATCTGGAAGAACGCATTTGGAACCTGAGTCAGTTTTCAGAAGATTACCGGCCAATGGAAGTGAATCGCATAGTACAGATTCTTCCCAGTTGTAAAGAACTTCGGGCTTATTTAATACAGCAGTATCCGGGAAAACGGTTTATCAAAGAAAATATGGATGATGTCGGAAATCATTTATCCAATTATAAGAAAGCACTGGAAGCCGGAGATGACGTTTCTGATTTTAAAGATATTTTCTTAGGGGATAAACAGTCGTTAGAACAGTATGCATTTCATCATTTAAAAAACCGGCAGGAAATCAGTAACCAGGTATTTATTATGGGAACTCTTTGCATGGAACCGGAATATTATGCAAATGAGGACAGCAGGCTGCAGACCTGTCAGTTCCCGATTGCTTCTAACCGGTTGAGAAGAATCAAAGAAGATGGTGCGGATAAAAAAACAGATTACCCTTGGGTGAAATGTTTTGGACCGATGGCAGAGCAGCACAGCATGTGTCTGCATACGAATTCTACAATTTACATTAATGGTGCGATCGAAGCAAGAGATATTGAAATTGAGATGTGCTGTGAGAAGTGTCAGCAGAATTTCCTTGCAAAAAGCAGTTCCATTGAAATCGTACCGTATCATATCGAATACATTGATGACTGTATTATTCCGGAAAGTGACCGTGCTTATGAAGAGGATGGTTTGATGGAGGGGGAGGCATATGAAACAGAATAAGAATCTGCTTTCTTCCAGATTGACAGAAAACCGGATAGAGGATCAAAATATCATTCAGAGTAATACGGATTTATCTAACCAAAAGAGCAGTGCTCCGATATCAGATAAAAAGCAGTACAAAACTTGGGGCAAAAGGAAAAAAAAGGAAGAACCGGCATATTTTCAATATGCGGACTCTTCAAATTTAACGGATCAAAATCTGGAAAATTATGCAGAAATGCAAGATAATACGAAAATGAAACGTGGTAATCTGCATACAAGGATTATTAATTTCATCCTGATTGCAGGATGTATTTACTTATTAGTCTTAATCTTTGGTGCTGCAGTAACAAAATATCAGTATAATTCAGACGGAAAAGCTGTCCCGGAAAAAATGTCTGTAGATGATATCCGGCAGAAACATAATTTTGATACGATATTGACACAGTACGAATATTGCAGGTCATTATATGAAAAAACATTATTACTTGACTACCGGGTTGCACAGGGGCAGGAGGACACCTTGGAGATTGCCCCGGAATATGAAGCACTTTTAGATGATGTACAAAATCTATCTGTGAAGACAGACGCAATTTCCGTAGATACAAAGTATGATCAGGTAAAATCAATGATGGTTAACTGGATCAAAAATGACATTGCAGTATATCTCCAGAATATTTCAGCTGCGATTTCTGAAAATAATACTGAAAAAGCAAATAATGCATTGCAGGATAAAGACAGGGTATATGATGATTTCTCTCTGATCACACAGAACATTGTTGCTCTTGGAAGTTCGATATCCGGTGCAGATTTAACAGATATCAAGTCATGGACCCCGGAAGATTATGTTGATCAGGAAATCAACGGAAAGTGAGGAAGGTAATATGGCGAAAAATCAAAAGACACTGGAAAATCAATACCATATGGTAGTAGCAAGATGTAAGGATCTGGAAGAACAAATGCGCATCCGGCAGAAACAATGGGATCAGCGGGAAGTGGAGTCCAAAACAACAGAAAAACTAATGCGCGAATTGTGTGAAGATATTCTTGCAAAGGACAGTAAGGAAATGGTGTTGGGAACGGATTATTCCTGGAGTTCAATTCAAATCAATGAATTGATTCGTAAATCAAAGCAGTCCTTTACAAATTATATTGCTTCACGCACGGATTTCATGCAAAAACTTGTCGATCAGCTGGAAGAACGCCGATTGGAGATTGAAGGATTAAAGGATCAGATTTCTGTCATGCAGTTATCTCCGGTGCAGGCATCATTATCGGAAACAGAGTTAGAAGAAAAAGCCAGACAGGAAAGAGAACGAAAAAAGCAAATGAGTGATAGACCCATGCAGTTCCCTGAAAAAAGCAATTATGCAGACAATGGTCCTCAGATTGTTATGGAAGAGACCGATTTTTGTGATCCGGTTGAAGAACGTGTGATGGGTAAGATTGCTGAAAAAGGCGCAAAACTGCAGATCAATCCTAAAGCAACACCTGTTACAGAATCCAGAAAAGTGATAGAACAGAAAAAGGCAAGAAAAACCAGGTCCATGAAGCATATGATCGATCTCAAAGACTATGAAAAGAAAATGGATGAACTGTCATGGATGATTCTGGATGCAATCGGAACGAAAGGTCATTCAACATATTTGGATATAGAAGCTGATATAACCGAAAAGGATGCGACATACACACAGGGAAAAATACGAAGTACAATTACGATTCTTTCCAGTCTGGGAGTTATTAACAAGGAAGTAGTCAAAACCCCGAAAGGAGCTTTAAACGTACACCAATTGTCTACGGTTGGAACCAGATTATATCAGGAAAAGTATGGGCAGTCTGCAGTAATGTCAGAAATGGATCAGATTATGGCAGAACATGATAATTGTACACACGGATACGGAATAAAAATCGTAGCAGAAATGTTACGGGAATCTGGCTTTTATAAATCAGTAAGTGACCGTAATCGGAAAAATCCGATCAAAATCAAAGAGGGAATTTCTTATATTCCGGATATCATCTGTATTGATAACAATGATGTGAAAAGTTACTATGAGTACGAATGTGTAAACCATACCCAGACGAATTTTAATGGGAAATGCAATAAAATGTGCAGTGTGACATCGGTATTGAATTTCATTGTACCGAACAGGACCTGTGCGGATAAGATCCGTGGGGAAATAGGAAAATGGATTGAAAATCGTGGGGAAGGATCGCTAAAAAATGTAACCATCCGTATCAATACAGTATCACAGCTTAGCGAAAAAAATCTCCAGGAAAACAAGAACTGGAAATATGTTTTTGAACCGGGAAAGAAAGGAAAAGAACCTTATGTGAATTTCTGATATTGCATTTTGCGTTAGATGTTCATAAAATATAGGTAAGAAAGTTGTTCTGTATGAGATAGATCACTCTATAAATGTATGGATAATATCGATGAGAGGAGTATTCTCTATTGATATGATTCTGTATTAGAAAATGCATAAAGGGATATTTCCCAAGTCTGTTAGAATGGGAAATGTCCACACCACTTTTCCATTTGAACAAACGTTTGCAGATGAAAAGAGGTGAGAAAGCATAAAACAGAAGTTAAGTCTTGAAGAAAAGAAAGAGAAAATCAAAGAATTCAGACCGATCGATGATGTATTTTTTGAAGTTTTGGCAAATAAGCCTGTTTGTCAGGAGATGTTACGTACTATTTTAGAAGATGATGAACTGGTTGTACAAGACGTAATTACACAAAACAGTGAAAAGAATTTATATGGCAGATCTGTCAGATTAGATGCACTTTGTACACTGGGAAACGGTGAAAAATGCAATATAGAAATTCAAAGGTCGGATAATGATGATCATCTGAGACGTGTACGTTACAACGCATCCAGCATCACCTTGCGTGATTCTCAAATCGGAACAAAATTTGATAAAATCCCAGAAGTATATGTTGTATTTATTTCAGAATTCGATATGTTCAAAATGGGAAAAACGGTATACCATGTAGATAATGTGGTAAGAGAAACAAAGGAAATCGTACAGGATGGCTTACACAGAATTTTTGTAAATACAGAAATTAATGACGGTACAAAAACATCTCGTCTTATGAGCCATTTTATTGAAAAAACAGTAGAAGACGTAGAATTCCCTGAGCTTTCAGCACGTATGCATGAGCTCAAGGAAGAAGAAGGAGGAATTACAGTTATGAGTGGTGTGATGGAAAAGTACGAAAAAATCGCTGCTGAAGAAGCAACTCAAAGGACAAAACATCAAGCAATTCGAGATATGCTCGAATTAGGCTTAACAAAAGAACAGATTCTAAAGAAATACTCGGAAGAGGATTTCAACGAGGCTGTAGAAGAAGGAAAAACTCTTATGGTCTAAACACAATATATAATACAGAAATCAATCATATCATAGCAAAAGGGACAGGGTGTGCTGCCCCTTTTTATTTTCCCTAAAATCAGACATTCTTCTTGTATAAGTAAATCTGAGGACGAAAGGAGTGAAGAAGATTCTCTCGGCTTATAAAATTTAAAATCAGGAGGAAGAAAAATGAATTATTGGGAAACAGTTGCGGGACAGGAATTGCTTAACTTGATTAGAATGGAGGTAAGTAGATATTCTGCAAGAAAACAGTATACAATCAAAACAACGCTACAAAATTCGGAAGAAACATTGGAAAAGGAACTGGCAGAAGGGGCTAAATATGTTTCGTCTTACCAGTATAAGCTACGTAATACAGATTATATCGTATTTATATTGGAAAAATAAGCTGAGTAAAAAAAGGTTCGGAGAAATCCGGGCTTTTTTTATTGCATTCGCTTTCAAACACACTATTGATAAGGGCAGATGAAATAATCATTCGGAAGGAGGATACCTATGTCAGATATTTTTGTTTTCCAATATAACGCAGCGAGTAGTTTTGCTTATATGCTGACATCCAATTTATGGTTCTTTCTGCTTGTTGTAGGGGTAGCAGGAACCATTTTTCTTTTACTGAAAGAAGAAATCGATACTTCCGTTCGTGAAGAACAGAACATCATTTAGAAAGGAGAGAGAGTATGTCAAGAAAAGAAGAGACGCTTACATATAAGCAGAACATGAGTAAAACAGAGGTTTTCCATGTGATCAAAGCAATTGGATGCCCTCTGATTGTATTCGGACTTGGAATATTTACCATTTCTAACTTCGCAAATTTTGGCACGAAACTGATCTGTCCGGCAGCAGGGATTATGTGGTTCCTTGGATTTTTTGTTGCTCTTTTGATGCCATCTCAGCGAAAAGAAGTTTTAAATCAGACATTAATTATCTGCACTGTTTATTTTTGCACCTTACTCGGATTTAAGGTTGCTCTTGGAATTGTTTCCGGAGTCAGTGCGGAAATGATAGCAGCTTCCTTTAATCAATCTATTCCAACATCTACAGGAAATGCAATGCCAGGATATCTGCAGAATCTCTTATGGTTTTCCGCTATTGGAATTCCAATCGGGCAAGTAGGAATGCAGGGAAAACGGTTGCTGCAGTTTCACCATAACAAGTCGTTGCAAAAGACATTTGGTCAAAAACGTGGCATGCGCGATAGCGGAAATGGTAACAGTAGGATGATTTAAGGAAGGTGATAATATATGCTGTCATTATATGAATTAAAAAAGATATTAAATCCGAAACAGGACAGTACACCGGAAGATGATTTTCGTATTATTCAGAGCTGGGCCGAGTATGATGAAAAATCTTCAAAGCCGCCGGAGGAAAGAAATCTGAAATATCTGTGTTACGAATTGGAGGTTATGAACCCGGATACTGGAGAAATTACACATTTCTATAAAGCAATCAAATTTGCAAGGGTGATCCGTCTTCCGGCAAATGCGAAACAGTCTACTGCGTTCATGGATATGCAGGAACAGATTCTTGCCGGTGTACATGAGCGGAATTATAACATGATCACGATAATCGCCAATGTAATCAAACCGGTTGCTCTTGGCTTATTGTATTTGTACGGAATCCAGGGCGTGGCGGAGAGTTTGGAGAAGGCGAAAGAAAAGGCATATTACGACTTTAAAGGGTTTGTAGGTATGCTCCAGGGAACTTTCCGCGTTCTGGAAATCAAATGTGTTGAAGCACAGGAAACGGAATGGCTGCGGGAAAAAATGTACAACATGGATTACATGACGGTAGTACGTGGCATCCCGAAAGCGAATAAAGCAGGTGAAGATGCCGGGAACCGTGGAATGGGCGGTTCAAATCTTAATCCAGATTCACAAGGAACATTGGAAGAGATGATCACCGGTATGGCAGATTACGAATATGTTATAGAAGTTCTTTCAACACCGGTATATCTGGACACTCTGACAGGATGGCAGAGGCAGTCTCAGAAAGAAATGACTGCTTGGTACAGCCAGCTGCAGGGAACAAAGTCATTAAGTATGAATCTGTCTATTCCAATGATGTATATGGCTAATGCCAGCCAGAGCCAGGGATGGAGTAAAGCTTATACAGATGCAAACTCAGTAAGCTACGCCCACGGAGAAAGCTTTTCACAGTCCGAAGGACAGTCAGTAGGAGAAAGCCTCTCCAGATCATTTGGACAATCGATCGGACATTCACAGGGACAGTCTCTAACTAACTCAGTAAGCCACGGACTTTCTACATCACATGGCGTATCATTTGGAGAAAGTTTCGGTCACAATACAGGGATTTCAGCCGGAATGGGAACCAGTGCAAATCATGGGACAAATGTTGGAGCCGGTGTTAATTCCAGTCAAGGAATGAATGCAAGCGAAGGATTAAATGCCAGTCATGGTACGAATACAAGTCAAGGCATTAATGCCAGTCATGGTACGAATCAAAGTATGAGCATGAATGAGAGCCAGGGCTACAGTGAAGGAACGAATGTTTCTCAGAGTCATGGATATAGTCAGGGCAGCAGTTACAATCTTTCCCATGGACAGAATGTGAGCACTTCCCATAATCTATCACACAGTCAAAACGTGGGATATGGAGAATCGGAGTCCATGAATGTAGGAAACAGTGCCAGCTACGGTCAGAGTTCATCAAATTCATTCTCTCAAAATCTTGGAGAAAGCTTCAATTTTGGTAAGAACTATGGTGTCAGCCAAAATCATGGTGTATCAAGCTCTCATGGAACAAACAGCGGAACGTCAAATAATGTTGGTGCAAATGGTGGATTGCCAATGGGAATTGCCGGAGTTAACGGAAGCCATGGTTGGAGCAACGGAACAAGTGATTCTGCTGGAACTTCTATGGGGTACGGAAGCAGTTACGGTAGTTCTTATGGACACGGATTGTCATCTGGCATTTCGAATGGAATAACAAATGGACAAAGTACCAGCATTGGTGCAAGTATGTCGCACGGCAATAGTGTCAGTCATAATGTTGGCTATGGTGCATCGGAAAGTTACGGAACCAGTGTAGGAGAGAGTGTATCACAGGGATGGGGAGTTAATCAGTCAGAAAGTACTTCGCAAAGCATTGGTCATTCCGTAGGCATGAGTTCATCTGTAGGAAGAGGATACAGCATGGGACAATCTCAGAGTGTCGGAGAATCATTAAGCATGGGTCAGTCAGACAGTATGGGAATGTCCAGAAGTCTTGGCTCATCTGTAAGCATGGGATCTTCATTAAGCACTGGAGCTTCCCAGAGCGAAGGCGTTTCTGCAAATGTAGGACAAAGTGCCGGAGAAAGCTATTCGCAGAATGTGGGACAGAATTATGGCGTATCCCAGTCAGAGACATTGGGACAGAGTATGGGTCAGTCAGTATCTGATTCTGTTACGCAGTCAGCTTCATCCGGTTACGGAGAAACAGTAGGAAGAACACAAGGCGTTTCCAATGGACAATCCTATACATCAAGCAATGGAACCAGTAAAGGCACAAGTAATGGAACCAGTGGAACAACGACCAGCGGAACCAGCAGCTCAATGGGACTCGGACCATCTATTGGCTACAGCAAATCTTATCAGTGGCTGGATCAGGGAGTAAAGGATCTGCTGGAGTTGATGGAATTCCAGAACGAAAGAATCAAAAAGGCATTAAGAGGGCAAGGAGCCTTTTATACATACGTATATATTGGATGCCCATCCTTAGATGCATTATCAACAGCACAGGCAGTTGCAAAGAGTACATGGCAGAATGAGTATGCCATGGTCGAACCAATTCAGGTATTGGATCTTTCGGAAACCGAACAAAAACATCTCTTGTATCATTTCGCGGCATTTTCTGCAGATGTTACCAGGGAAGATGTTTTCGGAGTGCAGCAATATAAGTATTGTACGGTGCTTCTGCCAGAAGAATATACCGCATATACACACCTGCCAAGAGTATCTGAAGGTGGAGTATTCTCTATTGTGCAGGATATTCCAAAGTTCTCTGTTCCATCTATGTTGAAAGGCGAGATTTACATGGGAACGATTCTGAATCCGGAACGGTGGACTTTTGAAAATGGATATCGTACACAGTTTGATTACAGAATTGCCGAAGAAACATTATTACACGGGTTCTTTACTGGAGCATCCAGATCAGGTAAGACGGTGGCAGCAATCCGATTTATCGCAGAGTTGTCAAAAGTAAGACGAAAGAAAACCGGAAAACGTCTTCGTATCGTAGCAATGGATCCAAAACAGGATTGGCGGACACTTGCAAGATTTGTAGAGCCGGAGAGGTTCAAATTCTATTCTATGGGAAATGTAAATTTCCGACCAATCAAATTAAATCCATGGAAGATTCCGAAAGGTGTATATCCGCAGATCTGGATCGATGGAGTTATAGACATCTACTGTAGGGCTTATGGCCTTCTGGAACGTGGTAAGCAGATGATTGCCGATGTCGTCTTTGAATTATATGAAGAAGCAGGTGTAATGAAAGCGATTGATAAAGAGGACTGGAAAGAAACAGTTCCTGAATTATCAAAACAGGTTAATTTCGCTGCTATTTATAAAAGAATGGAAAAGAAGAAGGATGACTTGGACAGTCCGGGAAAAGGACGGGCAGGAAATGATACCAGGGATGCATATGCACGTCTTCTGGATCGTTTGAACTGCTTTGACCGTAAATATTCGATTGAAAGCCGTTTATACGGAACATCTGATGGCCTGGGAATTGATGACCTGATCGGAGACGATGATGTTACGGTACTGGAATCGAAAGGATTGGAGAATACGTTTAAGAACTTTATCTTTGGTGTAATCACTTCCGGATTCTACAAATTTGCTTTGGCACATGAAGGTGGATTTTTAGCGGAAGACCAGTATGAAACGGTACTGGTTATTGAAGAAGCAAATGAAGTCTTGACCGGTAATGATTGTGCCGGAACTGGTGGTGGCCAGACGTTTGGTATGTCGGGACAGTCTGAATTTGAGCAGATTTTGGATCAGTCTGCTGGATACGGATTATTTATTATGGCAATTACGCAGAAGATAGCAGATATGCCGTCTTCAATCATTGCAAACAGCGGTTTAGTATTTGCTGGAAGGCTGAAACGAACCGATGATATCAATGTAGTAGTACGGACGGTTGGACGTGAAGAGCGTATCGATGACCGTGATCTGGTCAAATGGTTTCCTCGAAGTCCTACAGGCTGGTTTGTATGCCAGACTTCTCGAACATTTGACTTTAAGGATGCAGAACCGATCCTGGTACAGATCAGCCGGTTGAATATCAACCCACCATCAAATCTGGAACTGGATGAAATCCTGATTCAGAAAGAAGCAGAACAGAAATTAAAGAGTGCGTAAAAAAGAACAGCTTCCTTAAAAAAGGAGGCTGTTTTATCATTATGAGATACGGAATAATCTGTTCTGATGTAAGTACTGAATTTATGCTTTGTACCCATGTCAAATCATAGGCTTCCAGAACGCTGTCGCTTCAGTCATTTCTTTCGAACTTGCTTTGTACCCATGTCAAATCATAGACTTCCAGAACGCTGCCGCTTCAGTCATTTCTTTCGAACTCGCTTTGTACCCATGTCAAATCATAGGCTTCCAAAACCGCATTCCGGTTCCAACAATAGCAAAGAATGGCTTTGTACCTATGTCAAATCATAGGCTTCCAAAACTTACATTTGTGGACTCCCCATTGTAACCGTGCTTTGTACCTATGTCAAATCATAGGCTGCCAGATTCTCAAATAACATAGATTTTGGTGAGTGGACTAACAGCCCTCACCTTTTGGCTGCAAAGTCAGCCAGTAGTTTTGCTTCTATTTATAGTATGTCAGATAGGAATATACAAAAAAGAAATACATATTAAGGTTAGTTGACGGTATGATGATAAAAATATATAATTTAGATGTAATCAATCTATTATATTGAATATAAATATATAATTATGTAGAGGAAAAAGAGATGCAAAAGAAAAATTTTTGCCCATATTGCGGAGCAAAATTAAGTAGTGAGGTTCGCTTTTGCCCACAGTGCGGTAAGAAACTGGAAGATGATAGCATAAATAATTCAGAAGAAGTTTCTCAAGAGGAATCGATTGGAGAAAATATTCCAGAGCAGCACTCATCGGAAGAAATAGTTTCGGACAATACTCCGAAAAAACAGAATGAGGGAAATGAAATTTCAGAAGAATTTCCAGATGGTTTGGATGAAAATCCATCTGGAATTAAGAAATCGAAAACACCCGTGTTTATTAAAAGTATTATTGGTATTGTTGTTGCGGGAGTGCTTTTCGGACTAGGTTATAAGTTGTTTGATGTGGTAGATAATAAAAAAGCACAAAAGCAGGCAGAAACAAAAAAAGAAAATACGAAGAAAATACCGGAGAAAGAATCAAATAGCAAAAAAATCGGGGATCAGACATTCCATACAAATATAAAAGGAATTGGAGAGGTGGAATTTATTTCTAATACCCCAAATACTAATGAAAGTAAATATGCAGATGCCACATTCGAAATTGAGAAGGATGGAAAGACATATGAAAAGCTTCCGGGATATGAGAAGAACAATATCCGGAAAGACAAGGTTTTTCAAAGTGTAGATGCGGTATCTTTCCAGGATTGTAATAGTGATAATGCGGATGATATTATCATCATCAATTCATATAAAGAAAATGAGAATGTGAAAACAGAATCACGTATTTATATTCAGGGATCGGATCAGAAATTTACTTTGGATAAAGATCTGTCAACAAGGGTTAATGAGAATGGATCACTTACAACGGTTGCTGATATCGTAGATTACTTAAAACAAGAAGAACCAAATGCAGCAGAAAAATCTTCTGAATCTAGGCAGGTAGTTTCTTCGGATGAATGGAAACAGGAATACATTAACTGGGTAAATCAAAGGCCGGATTGGACTTATGTATTATTTGATGTGAACGGGGATGATATTCCGGAAATTGCTGCTCATAGTGGAAATATGGCAGATGGAGGCGCAGTGGGAACATATGCGAATGGAAAAGTGCAGGAGATCCCAATAGCCAGATATGGACTGATATCTGTGCAAGGACAGAATGTGGTAGATAATTCTGATGGACACATGGGAAGATATTATGATTACGTGTATAAAATAGATGATGGTAAATGGGTTCAGATAGGTGATGGAGAATATGGAGATGGTGGAGATGCAACGGTAGAAACAGATGAATATGGAAATGATACCATTAATTTTAAATATACTTGGAATGGGGAAGAAGTTTCGGAGGATGAGTATTCTGCGAAACTTAAAAAGGTGATTGATGTTGATTTAGCAGACGAGATAGGTTATCAGGAAGTATCTTCATCCCAGATTATTTCACAGATACAAAATTATACAAATGATAACAAAACAATCTTAAAACAAGAAGATGGAAAATAAGAATATTATAAATAAGCTGGTCGTATTTCACGGTCAGCTTATTTTTTCTAATTGATTTGTAATCTTTACGATGGTAGCTAATTGGAAATTGTTTTGGTGATGGCTCCACAATAATAATTCACGACTTTAATCCGTTTTTTATAGGAAAAAATAGATAAGCCCGCATGTATATTAACAGCCATATATGTGTGGACTCTTTTTTGTCCAGAAATCTTTTGCTCTGATTGATTCTGTCATTCTAATAATAGGACAAAAATTGTTCAATAAGAAAGAAAGGAAGTAGGAAAAATGAGTACAAGAAATATGCTTGGCAATGGACAGACCAATTCCACTTATATGAATTCCAAGAACAAAGGAATTATCATGCTATTGATTGCTGCGGTTGTTGTTGGAATTATCGGAGGAGTTGCATTGATCACTTATATGAAGCCACAAAAAACTACTGTCTACGCATTCAAAGATAATTACAAAGCCGGAACGGAAGTAACATCGGATATGCTGACAGCAGTACAGTGCGATTCAAAAATTGTAACTGCCGGTAAAAAGACGGATACATCTTCCAAGTTTGTGACAGGTGCAAATTTAAAGGCCGTTCTGAATTCAGGTGATTCTCTCCGGATGGATGTGTCAGAAGGAATGCCTCTGACATTATCAATGCTGTCAGTGAATGGTGGTTCTACAGTAGAAATGAATATGGATCCGACCAAGGTAGCAGTTACAGTGCCGGTTACAAATGTAAGTGGTGTGACGAATGATCTAAAAGAAGGGTCCAGAGTCAATATTTATGCGATGGGTGTAGATACTCCTGGAACAACACTTTTATTTCAAAATATGCGTGTAATCAACACACAGAAAGACAATGGAACTCTGAGTAGTGCAACTATCGAAGTAGATGTGGATCAGTCTTTGAAGCTGGTGTATGCAGCAAATTACTCAACGATTTATCTTGGACTGGTAGACAGTACAGGATATGAAGCAACCGATAATGCGGAGCCAAGTTACGTTCCGGATTCTAATAACGGAGGGAACTAAAAGATTATGAAGAAAATATTACTTATTGATACGAATTTTGGATTTACAGCAGATGTGGAAAGCAGAATGTTGTTAGATGACAGCGATGCTTTTGAAATTACCATTAGAAATCAGGTAGACAGAGTAGCTGATGCAATTGAGAGCGAAAACCCCGATGAACTTCTGATTAATGCCAATCTTTTAAGCAGCCATCCAACATGGGATTTTGGAATCCCGGTAAAAACCTATGCCAAAGATGTAGAAGGAGTGGTTCAGTCACATAAAAAGAATATTCCTTGTTATGGTGTGATTCAAATGGCTGGAGATCTTTTAAAAGCAATTGAAAGTAATGCAATTGTATCCGTATCTCAGGTAGAAGAAAAAAAAATAACAGAAAATCCTAAAAAGGAAGTAGCTGTTAACCAGGAGAAACCGGTAAGTGTATCTGCGCAGGAATCGGTAAAAAAAGAACAGCAGCCGAGTCAAGTAAATCCTTCTGATATGAGTCAGTTTTTTGCGGAGCATGCAGAAGAGTTCATGAAGTTTATGATGCAGCAGGCCGGTGGAACTCCAACAGTACATGCACCGGTACAGCCAGAGAAACCTGTGGAACCAATAGAGTCTGCAGAGCCGGAAAAAGCTAAAGAAAATCCTGTTATAGATAATGAGAAGAAAAACATGGAACAAACTCAGGAAACTGTACATGAAACAGGTATGGATATTCGTTCTCGTATGGAAGCAGCGCGAAAGCAGGAAGAGGAAGAAAACCGCAGAAAACAGATGGCAGAAAGAAAAGAACAGGATGAGGCGGCGCAGCTGGTGGAAGAAGATTTGGGACATGTAAAAAAACCTGCAAAAGTGATTACCGTTTTTTCTGCAAAGGGCGGTGTCGGCAAAACAACAATTGCTTGCGAACTTGCTACGTTCCTGTCACTTACAGATCATGGGAAAGGAAAGTTTCGGGTATGTCTTGTAGATTATGATTTAATGTTTGGAGATATTCTCAGTACATTGAATTTCAATCCAAATCAAGTAAATATGATGGACTGGATTGCAGACCTCGATAAAAAGCATAAGGAAGGGCAGGAATGGAACACTATTTCGTATGATGCGGGACAGATTGAACGATTTCTCCAGAAAAAAGAGGAAAGCGGGTTATATTCACTGATTGCTCCGATTACCAATTTTGATTATATGAAGATTCCGAGTGAAGAAATCGTAAATTTATGCGGGACAATACTTCGGAATATCGTGGAAAATGGTGATTTTGATTTTGTCATTGTGGATACGGGAAATAACATTGAGGATGCTACTTATGTTTCTTTGGAGCGTGCAGATGAAATCCTGCTGATTCTTACACAGAGTATGAATTCTGCAAATTGCAATAATAATTTCCTTAATACTATGAACCATTTGAGTTTTGATCTGTCGAAAGTACGTATTGTGATCAACAAGGCAAAGCCGGCCAAAGGAGTTGGAATCTCAGTAAATGAGCTGCAAGAGGCTTTAAAGAATCCAGTTACCAATCAGCCATTTGAATGTTATGCCAAGATCAAAGATAATGATGCCGTGCAGAATGCGGAAAATGTGGGAGAGCCAATGGTCTATAAATCTTCACATGAATTTACGAAAAGTATCGGTGAAATTGCCCATCATGTGATCGGTGACACGTTTGTTTTATCAAAGCCAAAGAAGAAGAGATTCAGTTTCTTTAGACGAAATAAATAATAAGAAAAAACAGGATCCGTAAGGGTTCTGTTTTTTTGTCCAGAAAGTTCTTTTAAATAGCAAATCATACACACTATTAAAGAAGAATAAGAAAAGGAGGACTTAATATGGGAATTATACAGGAAATGTTGACACAGGACCATGAAAAAAAACAGACTATTGATCGGAAAGTCAGTGAACAGCATATTCTACCAACACAAGTAGAACAGCAGAAGGCAAATGATGTAATTCGAATTATATCTGAAAAATATGCAGACAAATTAAAAGACCATTCTATTCAGGAAATTGAAAATGAACTGATTGAGGCTATTCGCGAAGAATGTGAAAGCTTAAATCTTTCCTATGAAGAGCAGAAACGCATTGAAAAGACGGTTATTGTGACCGCTCTTGGACAGGGACCAATTGAAGAATATCTCCGGGATCCAACTGTTACTGAAATTGTTGTACAACGATATGACAATGTGGTGATAGAAAGAAATGGGAAGATTGAAAGTGTAAAAGCAGTTTTTTTCAGTGAAGATCATCTTGTAAATACAATTGAACGTATCGTACAGAGTGCAGACCGGCAGATTAATATTACATATCCGATAGCAGATGCAAAACTTGCAGATGGAAGCCGTGTAAATGCGACTATTCCACCGGTTACGCCGGATGGTGCTACTTTGACTATTCGTAAATTCAATATGAACTGGTTAAAAGGAAAAGACTATATCCGAATGCGTGCGTTAAATAAAGAAATGCTGTATTTTTTGGAACGCTGCGTAAAAGGAAGACAGAGCATTTTCATTAGCGGAGGTACAGGTAGCGGAAAGACTACATTGTTAAATATGCTGTCAGAATTTATCCCGAACGATGAACTGATCATTACGATTGAAGATGTATGTGAACTCCAACTGCGGCAGAAAAATGTTCGAAGAATGGAAGTCAGAGTGTCAAATAACAAGGAAATGATGAAGATTGATCAGCAGGCCCTGGTTAAAGCAGCGTTAAGGCAGAGACCGGATCGGATTATCTTAGGAGAGACCAGAGACGGATCAATCGTGGATCTTGTATCGGCAATGAGTACCGGACATGACGGTTCTATCAGTACGGCTCATGCCAACAGTCCGCGAAATTTATGTGATGTACGTATTCCGATTATGTATTCCATGAATAAGGATTCCGATTTCTCCGAAAGATCAATTGCTATGCAGATTGCAGAAGCAATTAAGATTATCGTCCAAATTTCCCGGATGCCAGACGGATCAAGAAAAATCACTTATATTACGCACGTTGACGGGATAACTCCAGATGGAAAAGTTAATCTGAAAGATATCTTTCGTTATGATTCATCTACTGGAGAATTTATGAAAACAGGATATTACCCGGAAAAAATCATTGAATCCATTAAAAGCAAGGGACTGGATTTTGAAGAAGGGATATTTAGAAAATGTGGTAAAGAAAATAATCCGGAAGAACAGGAGGCGGGATAATGTCATATATTCACATTATTGTATTGTTTGAAATATTCATATTTTTGATTGCACTGTATTTCATTATGAAAATACATATGAAAAACAGCAGAATATCAATAGAAAAAGATTTTATTGATATGTATATAGAAAGTATAGAAAAAATGATAGAAAAGGCAGGAGTTAGCTTATCAATCAAAACTTATTTAATAATATTGATTGTGGCACCGTTGATAACAGGAATTATTGTGTATTTTCTTTCCCAAAATGCAGTGTTTTCTGTACTTATTGGAGCTTTTGGATTGTTTACTCCGCGTGGGGTAGTTGCACTTATAGCATATGACAACCAAAAGAAATTTGAAGAGCGGTATGCAAAATCGTTACGTCAATTAAGCGCATCGTTGGAGGCTGGTTCTAGTATTTTAAATGCGGTAACAGAAGTATCAGCTTGCCCGTTTTTGCATGATACTATTCGAAAAAAATATGCAAAACTGAGTTCGGATTTAATGATGGGTGTATCTGTGACGGATGCATTTAAAAGTTTTGCAGAAGGAACAAATTCGCAGGATGCAGAAGATGTTGCCCTTGCCATAGATGTACAAAATGCAGTCGGAGGACATGAGGCAGATGTTATTCGTGACATTTCTAATAATATTTATTCACGAATTATGTTAAGAAGAGAAACAAAAAGCATTTTAACAGACACAACTATTATGGTCCGGGTATTTGATATTCTGCCATACATTATTATTATCGGATTTACGATGTTGAACAAACAGTTTATTGAAATATATTTCTCAAATCCAGTTTACGTATTGGTTTATATTGGATTTCTGGTAACTCCATTGATTGGCAGTCTCTTGAATCACAGAACAATTAAAAAAATTAAGAAAGGAGCTTAAATATGCACAGAATATTTTTTTCACCGATTATGATAGGAATTTCAATTTTCTTATTTATTTTAACGTTTGCAACTATACAGTATAACAAATTATTAAAGAAAACACGTTATGGAAAAGAGCATCCGGATGATTGGCTTTTTCATAATTTCTACTTAAAAGTATTTAATGCATTTTGGGGGAACCAAAATCCTGATGAGGTGGCAGTGAAACTTGGAATTAAAACAGAAAAATATTATCGAAGCTGCCAAATTCTAAGGGTGAAACCGGATATAAAAAAGTTAATCGTGCATCAAATATATGGTTTGACCGGATGGGTGGTGTTTTCTGTTCTTGCTATTTTAGTTAATGTCTTCTTTTTTGTTCCTGGTATTTTCTTCTTTTCATTTTTTATAGTATATGATCAAAAAAAATTGGATTCAAAAGCAGAAGAGAAAAAAATACAGATTGAAAATGAACTACCACGTTTTTTGGATCTGTTAAAACCGGAATTGGAAATAGGAATGCCGATAGAAACTGCGATTTATATTATTTGTCAGAAATTTGATTCTTTATTATCGGAAGAACTATTGCTTTCTCTTCAGGAAATGCGATTGGGAGTGAGTGGATGGAACCAAGCCATTGAAAATGTTGCAGCAAAATATGATGTCGAAACATTAAGTGACTTTGCGATGGACGTATCTACATCATATAGAAAAGGAATCCCAGTTGTATATTCAGTATCCAGAAAAACAGAAGAGATAAGAAAGGTGCATAAATTGGCGATAAAAGATCGAGCAGCAAAAGCAAATACTACCATTCTTATTCCGACAATGCTGTTTCAATTTCTTCCAATGATAGGTGCTTTGATGTTCCCGATGCTATTACAGGGGATTACATCTTTTGTTAATTGAAAGAGGTGAAGAAGAATGAATTATTGTATGTGTATTATTCTTTTAATCGCAACGGTATATGATCTGAAGTATCGCATCATTCCGAACTGGCTTCTATGTATTGGCGGAATAATAGGACTTTTAAGTCCAAGGACCATGTGTTCCTATACGGAAAAAATAATTTGCATTGTTGTGATTTTCATTATTGGGATGTTTCATCTTATGGGAATGGGGGATGTCAAATTATGGACCGTAATGGCAATGTATATTGGATTAATAAAAAGTGTCTGCATAATGGGAATAGCTGCAGTTTTTCTAATTCTATTTCAGTTGTTACGTAATAGAAAAGAAACTGCGAAACTATTAAGAATTTCAATAAATGATTTACTCTTAACCAAAAAAATCCATTATTTTGAGCAAGATACTTACCCATTTTCTCCGTATATATTTGCCGGTTATGTTTTTGGAATGATTATCGGAATAATATAGGCTTTATTTTACAATCATTTTTGAAAGGAAATTGAAATTGAAGAAATTGAATTGGAAAAAGGCTTCTGGTGAAGTAATTGGATTTGCAGTTTTGCTGATTTTTCTGACTTTATTTATATCACAGGTTGTAGGACTTATCATTTATGTGGATCATAAATACGAACTAAATGAAGCTGTAATGCGTATAGGAAGAGCGGTTGTAACAGAGGAAAGTCAAGAAAAAGCGCAGGAAAAGGCAGAAAAAATTATGAAGGCATATATGGGGGATAGAAAATATATGCCTTCTGACGAAATGTCAATATCTGTAGATTACGCACCAGGAAGCAAACGTGAATGGACAAAAGGAAATTTTATTGTTGTATCTATGGTGGCTCATATAAAATCGGGATGTTTTTTGACAGCTTATACGACAGTTGTTTCTACGACAATTATGATTGAACAATAAGAGGGTGAAATATTGAAGGAAAAAAGAAGTAAATGGCTTAAAGGAAACGGATCCATGATAATTGGAACAACAATGATGCTGGGAATGTTAGTTCTGACCTATGGATCTGTACAAACTTTTTTAATTCAAAATAATGGTTGGAATGCACAGCTTGCATCAGATTCTATTGCAGACGGTACCGCAGTTTATATGGCAACTGATGGAGAGAATTATAATGATGCCATTAAAAAAGCCAATAAATTACAGCAGCTCGTAAAGGATGTTACAGGCTGTGATATTCAAAACGTAACCATAAATAAAGAGAAACTGGAAAAGGACAATGAAGTAGAAGTTAATCTGAATTTGAAAGATCAGTATATTAGTAAAAAAGAAAATGGACAAGATTATTCTATTGCACGTACTTCAACCACAAAATTTAATAAAAATGGAATTGCCAGCGGATCCTTACTTGGAATTGCAGGAAGTAAATTGGGAGCACGATATTATTGGGCAAAACAAGGACCGGATGAATTTGACTGTTCAGGATTTGTATATTGGTGCTATAAGCAGGCAGGTGCGACAGGCGGGTATAAAAATACTTTTGCTCTTATCGCTAAATTTGCTGGTACAAAATATGAAGTTCAAGATAAAAATGCTTTACAGCCTGGTGATATTATTTTATGTAATTACGGAAATCATGTCGTCCTTTATTATGGAAATGGACAAGTAATCGGATGCTCTGGCGGTGGTTCTGGTACACATGGAGATAATCCAAATGCATGTGTAAAATTTCAAGACTATGAAAAATCTTACAAGCACAGCACTATACATGTATTCCGCGTTCCAATAGAAGCATACTAAAGAGGAGATCAGCTATGAAAAAATTTTTTAGAAAGGGCAACGGTGAGATGCTTGGTCTTACATATGTTTCATTGTTCGTTGTAATATTATTTATTTTCATGTGTACTCTTTTTCAATTATCGTTTGGGTTATACGATGTGAATAAAATGTTAATGGCATCAAGCAGAGCAGCAGCAGTTTGTACAAGTATGGAGGACGCTCAAAAGCAGGCAGAATTGGTTGCTGATAGTACATCGAATAATCGGAATGTAAATCATATTGAAACAAATGTAAAATATGCAGATGGATTTTCAAAATGGAAATCCGGTGCTTCTATTATTGTGACTGTAAAGGCAAAAGTGAAAACAATGGGTACAGTATTCCCGTCTAGGACCTATAGTAAAAGCATTCCAGTAACAATTGAAAACTTAGATGGATTTAGCGGATCAAATCTTCAAGAACAGATATTTAATTATTTAAAACAAAATGGATTTACTGATGAGGCAGCATGTGCCGTTTTGGGAAATATAGAACAGGAATGTCCATCTTGGGATCCGAAACAAGCACAAATAGCTGGAGGATGGGCAGCAGGTTTGTTTCAATGGGAAAATTATAGATTAAAAAGTGGAAGATGGAAAAATTTAGATACTTTTGCAAAAGCAAGAGGAAAATCTTGGGATGATGCGTCTAGTCAGCTTGATTTTATGATTTATGAGGCATCTGGTGGAGAACCTTTTATTGCTAATAACATAAAAAAGTATTACTCTGATGGCTTTAATGGTTTTAAACAGGAGACGGATATAGACAAGGCCACAACGGTCTTTGAAAAAGCATATGAAATTGCTGGAAATGCATACTTACAAAACCGAATAACAGCAGCACATAGATATTATAATCAATTTCATAGGTAATTTATGCAGTACCTTTTCTGACATACTATATATGAATGAAAAAGTATGTATTTTAGAAGGGAGATTTCTAGCATGGTGAAAAGCAAAGTAAAATCAATGTTTGGCAACTTAAAAACATATACAAAACAATACATAGAAGATGAATCCGGAATGGAAATAATACAGGCTGTATTTCTTGTGGGTATATCAGCTGCTTTAGCAGTAATTATGATAAAATTATTTGGAACCATGAGTGATGGAATGGCTAATACTCAAGAAAAAGTAAAGAATGCATTCACAGATGTCAATGGTTTATAAAAGAAATAATATGATCAACAGCTTCCTTATTTGAGGAAGCTGTTCAATTATGGAGGAATTATGAAGAAAAGAAATTGTAAAATGATCATGTCAATGCTTTGTGCTGCAATGTGTTTGACCTCGAATTCTCTTATGGTGTTTGCTGATACAAATGCAAATATCAGCAAGGGAGAAATTATCAATATGGTATCGCATGGAAAAGATGAGTCAGAATCATCCGGTCATACCAATAAAAACACAACGAGTAGCAGTGGTAGTTCTTACCATGCAACACAGGCAGAGTTAAATGCAAACAGTGAAAAAAATTCAGCTTTAAGTTCTATAAAAAACTGGAAGGATCTTGCATCTTCTATGGATGAGACGAAAAGCGGTCAAAAGATTGGTTACAATATCAATGGCTGGGATCCGGATATCTTATTAAAAGGATATACAATGATTAGTAGAAATGATATTCAAAATTTCTTGTCGCATATTGATAATTTTTCAGGATATCTCGGTCAGGATAATGTAGATGCGTTTTATAACAGCCAGTCTGAAAGCAATGGGACACTTCCAAAAAGAAAGCTGGATGTAAAAACAGATATAAAATCTTTGTCAAAAGATAAAGTTAAAAAAATAAAGAAAGCAATCGCAAAAAATGAAAATCTGTATGCCAGTGAAACTATGCGGTCTCTCGCAACATTAGATGGCACAGGACAAAAATTTTCTTTTGAGCAACAGAGCACACCATATTTCGCAATTAGTGGAACAAGTACTGGAGGAAGAGGATTTTATCAGGGAATCCGAAGTGATCTTTTATGGAAAGGAATGAACGATTCTTACAACTGGACTGGCAGATTCCAGGATTGGCAGAATCGATTTGGAAATACGACAGGAAATTCATCCAGTAATCAAACAGGCTCTGGATCCAATACCTCTTCATCCAATCAGATGGAAGACTATGCAGACGTTGTGTATTTGAAAGATTATCATATTTATGAAGTACAGGAGGATCAGATTGATAATGTAGATTATACATCTGATAAGAGAAGATGGAGTGTTTATAAAAAGGGAGAAGAAAATAGTGGAAAACCAATTCGTACTTCCGAAACAGATAATCCGCAACACGCCTTCCAGTTTTCCAGTGATGAAGCAGGCGATTATGTTGTCGTTGCAGAACAGGAAGCTACTTATACAGTAAGCATGTATGTGACCTATGATGTTGTGGAGTATTTGGTTGACAGTAAATCACAAAATATTTTATACTATAATGAAAAGTTGGTATCCAATGGAAAAGGCGGCAGTGTTAAAGTCGATGGCGAGCAGAAAACAGGCTGGGTGTCTACTGGAGACAGCTTTGATATTCACGTTAATGATTTAGGAACGGTAGAAACGAATGGATCTGCTACACAAAGGGTACAGTAAGGGGGCAACAAAGTGAAAAAGAAAATCACAGTAATTGGTGTGATTCTGATTGCTATTTTGCTTGTTGGAGGCGGATATCTATTCCATGCACGTAAAGCAGAAGAAAAGTCATTGGAACAGACATCAAAGAAAACAGAAAAGAAGCTGGAAAAAACGGATGAAGACAAGAAATTAGAATATGCGAATTTCGAGATTATCGATAACTATAATATCTTTCCAACTGACAAAGATAAAGAAACACTAAAAAACGATGTAGAAACGATTCTTAATAATTTTGGTAATACTCTTTTTAATATTGATAGTACTACAAAAGATTATTCGGAAACGTTAAAATCTTATTACGGAACAACAGATTTATATGAAAATTCAGATATTGATTTGACAGCAAATATGTATAAAGAATACATGGGAATTCATATGGAATCGAAATTGAAAAATATTGAAATAGCCAATATTCTTGTAAGAAACTATACGGAAGCAAAGGAAATAAGTGTTATTGGTGCATATCATATACATGCCAAAAGCGATCGTATGGATGAAGGAGATTATGCAATTCCGTTTAACTCTGTTATGTGTGTCGATCTTACTGACAATAATAAATGGAAACTCTATACCATGTCATACAGTGATATGTATAAGGAAAAAGGATTTGGATTAGCAAAAATGGACGATGGATCCTATAATATTGGTATTAAAGGAGAATTGGTAATTTCGTTTGACTTCCAGAATGTAGATGATTTCATTAATCAGACAGAAGCTCCGGCAGGTCATACATTCAAGGAAGAAGATTACGATGAAGTGAATTGATTTTTTTTAGCGGCAGCCGAAAGGCTGTCGTTTTTCTTTTCTTGTTATGATATTGCAAAAAGTATATAATGATTTTATGTAATATATCACATGAAAATATTCAATATAATGGAATTATTTATACATATGCGGAGGAAAACATGGAAACAGATTTTAATTATATAGATTGCATAGAAAAGGTAAAACAGCATGACGATTCGGCCAGCGAAGCATTATACCGGTTTACTTTTCCAATTGCACAAAAACAGGTTGTTTTATTTGTCCATAACCGGCAGGATCAGGAAGATCTTCTCCAAACCATATTTATCAAAATATTTGAACAGCTGCATACACTTAAAGAACCGGAGAAATATCCGGGCTGGGCTAAAATGATCGCAAGAAATACCTGTATGGATTACGGCCGGCATCTCAAATTAGAAAACAATCTTATCCAGTGGAAAACTACCGTATCGGATGAGGAAGAAGAAGGTATGGATCAGCTTGCCGTGCCAACATATTCCAGGGAGTTTAACCCGGAAGCACACATTGATGCTGAGACTACCAAAGAACTGATCGATCAGATTCTGGAGGGGTTATCTGATAAACAGCGGATGGTTATCTTACTATGGATGCAACAGTATAAGGAATCTGAAATCGCAAAAGAACTGGATATGCCGATTGGATCTGTAAGGACGAACTGCAGGCGAGGAAAAGCTGCCATTGAAAAGAAAGTCATTGAACTGGAGAAACAGGGAACAAAACTGTACAGCATGTCTCCAATCGTATTCTTCCTGTGGCTGCTGGATCAATACGATATGTTATATGTACCGGCGTTTACAGATGCAGCATGTATGCCGCTATACCACAAAATCAAATTACATATTCAGAAACCGGATATCAACAGTGAGACGGTTCATCAATTGCAGAATGCAATAATGGATACAGGCAGTAATACCAGTAATGCTGCTTCATCAATGAAACAAGCTGGAAAGGCTGTAAGTGTAACAAAAGGTGGCTTAAAACATGGATTCCTGCATAGCACAGTAACGAAAGTGATAATTGGAATCATTATAGCTGGAAGCGTAGGAGGCACAGCTGTACATTATAATCAACAGAAGCAGGACAATGTACAACAGCAAGAAGCGGTGAAAGAAGAAACTGCTAAAAAGACAGCTGCAAAAGAGGAAAATACAGTTGATTCAAACGATGTAAATTATAATATCTACGGAATTACTCTGGATATGGTATCTGGGACAGATTTAGTGGCATTGAATACGAATATCTGGGATAATCCGGTATCATTGGTGGCGAAGAATGAAAAAGATGATTTATGGATGTATGAGGTTACGGTACAGGATGGTAAGCATGCCGGAGAACATGTTACTGTGATCCGCAAGGGAGAACAGTTATTTATTGGATCTGGCGGGGACGGAAATATTCCGATTGTAGCAGATTATCTGTATGATTATCCGGTATTGGAATTTGCTGATATGGATGGAGACGGCGATCAGGAAATTGTATTTTATATGGCAGATGGTGTAGGAGCACGTTACGTAGACGGGCCATTCAAAAATGATGTAAATGGAGTTAGTTCAGATACCTTTGAATATGTAGTTGGTTTAGGCGAAAATGCATTATATCCAATCATGTCTTATATATTTACGTTGGATGGCACGGATTTTTCAAAATCAGGAGAGATCAAAGACAACTGGTTTGTAAATTCGAAATTATTTGATGCGTCAATTTACAGAAATGATCTATTGGGAAGTAAATTATCGCATGAATTAACCAAGGATGAGATACACAAGGAAGAATCTGAGAATAAATATACGTTCTCACTGGCCGGACAGAAGTTCACTGTAAATTATGCACCAGAAGATAGTTATGATATAGCTGGGGAATATTGTCGAGATCTCAAAAGGTGGAGTAAAGAAGATGGAAAAGAATGGGGAAATTATTTGTTAACATATAAAAACGGAAAATGTCATTTAATATTTCCATTTGCTTTATATAACCATTCTTATCGACTCGCTACGGAAGTAACTACAATGACTGCAGAATGTGATCTTATTTACCATGAAGAAAGGAATAAGAATTCCGTAGGGTATATGGAATATGGATCTATTAAACTTCCAAATCAAATGTAAAATATGATGCAATCACAATCAAGTAAATAAATTGCTAATGGAGGTTCTGATGAATAAAAATGAAAACTATTTGGAGCAGATACTTAAAAAAATGCTTTTTACCGGTGTTCTTGTTGCAGTAATCTTATATGCGCCAATAGGACATTTCGAGAAGAAAACGGTTTCAAAAGCATATGACACGCCAAAATATGAAACAATTTATTCTTTTTCAGACGGTTATATATATTACAACGAAGAGGATGCTATCTCTCACAGCAAATATTCCAGATTGGAATATCATAAAGAGATTATAAGAAATGGAACGGAACATCATACTGCTATTAAGAAAACAGTGTGGGTGTGAGGATTATAAAAAATTAAATATACTTGAATAGTTTTTAAGCTCTCGTCCGTCTTTCTAAGTAACAGTAAAGAAGGGAGAGAGCTTTTATGTGTGAAAAGAAGAAAATATATTACATTTATATCAAGAACTCACGTTCAAAGGATCCGCCGATAGACAAAGATGAATTGTGGGAAAAAATCAAGAAGAAATTGAAGGAGAAAAAATGATGGGTTGGTGTATTGGAATTTTGTTATTAATAGTCGGATTTGTATTGTTTATGATTCCCGGAAGTCAAACAATAGGATGGATATTATGGATGGCTGGAATTGTATGTTTTGGGGGTCAAGGATTTATCAATTACAGAAAAAGTTCAAATCCAACAGAAGTCATGGCAGCATCTTCGCTAAGAAAAGATGAAGACCACACTGAAAATGCCGAAGGGATTTCAAAAGAAGTAGATAATAAAATGGATGACAAAAAGGATGTGGCCGGGTTCTGCTGCCAATGCGGAAATCCGATATCTGCTGATGATGTATTCTGTGGACAGTGCGGAGCAAAAATAGAGAGGATTCCATTCACTTGATAGTTCTATTATAACAGATCCAGATTTTTTACATTTTTTTACAAAAGAGTTCTTTCAACTGGCTGTTCCTGTATACTACCTCACCTCAATGCTGCATATTCCCACTCTCCATCTCTTTATACAAAAAAGAGGGAATGATCCCTCTTACAATTTGATCAATATTGGATTTTCTCTAATTCTTTCAGAAGCATATTCTATCATACCAATATCATGTTTATATGCAATTCTTGCCAAAGTAATATCATCCTTCAATCTATCGCTCACATATCTAAAATTATAGTAATCTTGACTTACTGCTTCATATGCAAGAGAATAATCATCTCTAAGTTTTTTATTTGCATATCTAAAAATTTTAGGATTTATTTTTAGCATGTCCCATGTAGAATCAAAATGATTTTTATATTTGCCACTGGCATATTTATATGCACTACTTGCAGTTTTAATTGCTTCCATCACTAAGTCTTTATTTTTTCTCAATCTAGTAGAACAATACTTAAAATAATTGCCACTTTCTTTGACTGCCATGAAAGCAAGAGTTTTATTATCTTGTAACTTATCAGAAAGAAAACAAAAAGCTGTTGGTTTTTTTTTCATGATTTCATATGCTAAATCATAATCATTTGCATATCTTTCATTAACATACATAAAAACAGTATCATCTTTATGAATTAATGGTAGAACTATTCTATCATCATTCTTCAGTCTATCACTAGCATATTGAATAGTCCAAGGACATTGATTTGTAGAAGCTAATACAATATCTTCATTATCTTTTAATCTATCACTAGCATATTGTATAGCCCAAGGACATTGATTTGTAGAAGCTAATACAATATCTTCATTATCTTTTAATCTATCACTCACATATTGAAGATTATACCCATCAAGTATAACAGCTTCCATTGCCAATTGTTCATTATCTCTTAATCTATCACTGACATGTTGAAATACATTTCTTTTACCCATTTCAAGAAGACTATATACAATATCATACTTATCTAATAAAACAATAGGAATTGCATCGATAAGTTCTTCTTCATTCAAATAACAACATTTAACAAATGAATCATAATAATCATTCAAGAGATGATGCATAAAAGCATAATCACTCCTCAATTCTTCTGGAAAATCAGGAAGTCTTGTCCAAATGGATGGATGTTTTAATACTTCACTATAAACATCAGGATCAAGTTGTAATGTCTTATCCAAATCTGTATATATTTCTGCTACTTCTTTTAGACCTAGTACAAAATCTTTTTTAGCCAATAACCTTTTTGAAATACAAGGAGAAACAAATCTTACAAAATCATGAAAAACAACAAACTGTGAAGGATAGTTTTCATCATTATCCATTTCATTTATTATATATTCATCATTCTTCTTGTGTATTTTATTTAGAAACTTATGAATAAATTCCTCATCATCAAAATATGTTGGGTTAATTTTCTTAATATATCTTTTGCAGTTTCTTTCATCCAAGAAAAACCCTTCATTAATTGCATCAAATATTCTTTCTTTGGTTGTTTTATTACTGATTGTTTTTCTCATTTTATATACCTCTTTTCTTTGTTCTAGTGAACTACTCCCACCTAAAGAGATCGGAGCTTCCTGCTTCATTCACCGCGGTTATTATCACATCTTCAGGAAACTGATAAAGTTCCTCGAACCAGTTTTTCCCCAGAGTCCACAAACTTTTCCAATCAGTCTTCCTGATCCCACGATGGGGCTGTCTCATCCCTACATTTGTTCTCTTTCTATTCCTTTCATCTCTTCATAGAGGATCCGAAGCCCCTCGATCAGTGTAAGAATATATCTGGTGCAGTAAGTTCTGCCACCTTTGTTCTTAATCGAAGAAAACCAGTGTATCCGAGATCGATACTGTAGTTTTTGCTTCTTACTGTAATTCCCATGTGTGTTCTCCTTATCTTTGTATTTTGCTCCGCTATCCAATCCAGTCTTGTCCAGAGCTGTTATTTCCCCGGATACCATTTCTGAATGCTGTTGTCTTTCCATTCATAATTGGGGACATAGTACAATGTGTATGATCAATTTCTTTCTTTTCCTCATTGAAGCGGTACACCTCAATAAAGTCTTGATCTGAATAAGAATCTTTTGTGTGTTTCTCTGTATATTTTTTAGCGTTCTTTTTAGTTGCATATCCGCTATTGCAAGCAATATTAATGAATTCTTCGGCTTGCATCATGTATTTCCCTTCCTTCTCACTCATATTAATCAGCAGTGATATTCAGAATTACTTGGCTATTCTTCATCACCGCCAAATTTCATCATGTAGGTCAAGATGTTTTTATTCACATTCTTCCGAAATTTCCTGCCAATTTTCGTATCATTTCTCAATTCTTCCATCATCTGTCCAATCGAATAAGAATTACCATCAACTACAAATTCGCTGGTACTGTGATATTCCTCTTTAAGTTCCTTTAGGCTCTCGAACAGTGAATCCGATTCATGTAGCAAGGCTTTTTGTTTTCCTACAATTGCCATAACATCTGACTTCCTTACCATTTCTTTTTCGGACGGAAGCTTTTCTAAACCTTTTCGTAATATAGTCTTATTGATCATTATTCCCATGCCGATATACCTCTCTTATTATTTCTAATGCTGTATTATATCCAATGTATTGTCATTTACTTTTTTAAACACGCAATGAGTTCTTTCACGGTCGTTTCCTTTTGCCCGCTGATCAAACAAATTTCATCGGTTCCGGTTCCGTCACCCATTATGATTGCATTGGTAACAGGCATGATGAAATTGTCAGCACCTCTCAAAAAAATTTCCGTCTCATCTGCTCCAATGTTGTTAAGCTGTTCCATAAATTCTCTTTTTGTCATTAATCTACCTCCAAATGTGTATTATTAATTATTTTCTGTTTCAGAATTACTCGGTTGTTCCTGTGCTGTATCTTCCTGATTGGATGAAGAGAAATCCTGCTTGGCTGAATCATCTGGTGTGGAAGAACTATTGAATGATCGGAAAAGCTTTGCACAGGCAGCGGGCACATCGTCTTTGATCGTGCCCTGCTCGTAATCAAAAGATACGATGTATAACCGTGTTCCATCACAGAACAGGTAAATGATGTTTGTCATTTGAACATTATCCTGTACATAAGTCGCAGTTACCTTTGCTTCTTTTTCAGAATTATCATAAGAGTTCATGATAAAATTCGATCTATTGCCTCTTACCAGATTCACTACATCTGTTCCGGTGACAGAGGATAATGTACCGGTATAATCTGTGGCAGAAAGTGTCATGGATGCACCAGTAGAAGAATCCGAAGCGACCAAAGCATTGCCGGATGTTCCCAGTGCCCAGTCATCCGGAATACCAATCTCAAAATTAGCAGAATCATTGTAGTAGAGGTAATAACCTTCTGTTACAGGATCTGATTTGTTCCATGCAAAGGATTTTAAAATCTTATCGTAGTATGGAGAAATCTTGTCATAATTTTCGTCATTAAAAATGCAGAGAAGCTTTACAATCTTGGAGCGGTCCCAGTATACACGTTCTACATAATCGTAAGTGGAATTTCCATGACTCTGATACTGGATTTCATAACTGGTATCTGTGGTTTTCTGAAAGCTTAAGAATGTTTTCCCATCCTCTGCAATCTGTGTAGATATTGTATCTTCACTGGTATTGTTGATTGATGGATCATAGTCGAGTGTCTGGATCTGTAGGGATGAAGCAGATGCACTGTGGATGAAAGTAGGATATCCATCCTTTGTTACCTGATTCCAGTCACTGGGAACACTGATGGAGAATCCCACTTTGTTATCCGTATATACAGACATATCAATATCCAGATCATCCTCTTTGTCCTCATCTGTATCTTCCTGCGAGACCTTATCAGACTTAGTATAAGCATTCAGATTCTGCTGATCCTTCTTGCTCATAATTGTAAATATGGCTGATAGGATTACAATTACACCTATAATCAGCATCCATGGGCTTTTATTGTGATAAGAGTGAAATATTCTCATAAAATATGATTCCTTTCTTTTCTTTTTTTCTTTTATATGTTTTCTTTATTTATTCTTTTCTTTCTATACCTATAAGTTTTCGTTACCCGTAACGGGTTGGCCAATGAGGTAGTGGCTTTCACCGTAAGTTCCCGGCTGCGTCCGCTGTCCGAATCGCCGTTCTGTAGAACCGCATCCCTTAGATGGACTCACAGCCGAAAGCGTTCCAGCGTCCCCCCGCTTTAGCCAAGGCGTTCGGCCAGCTAGGGAACGCCTACTAACTGCATACAAAAAACATAGTTATCTTATATGCAGCTAATAGGGGTTCAACAGTAAGGAAAATACGGAGGTCCACACAGTAACCTTCCTTCACTCTACATGCCCTCGTAATCAGCTTTCCATTTGTTTACAGCTGGTCTTCCTTCACCCAGGGTAAAATACCCTCATGTCTATTCCAGGCCTGGCAATTTATCTGCTCGTCACAGAACGGTTGCGTTCACCGTCAGCATTACCTAGCAGGAGGGTTCCCTGAATTTGTGTGCTCCATTACTTCTCATTTACTAGGATATTAGTGCGATTTTTCCCGCGGTAGAAATGCCGGAATGTGGCTCGCAACACCGGATGTCTGTATTCAGTTCTAAGGGGAAATCAGTTTTTTCTCTTTTGGTAATTCTTTTTATAATTCTTTTGATATTTCTTTCGCTAAAAAACTTTTACATCTAGTAGTATGACAGAATTATTCTTTAACCTGTGCTTTCTGGACAAAATTTTTTTTGCCGGGAAAATTTCATACTATAAGTAGACAAGAAAAGGAGGAAAATTTATGGGCGAAGATTATGGATATCAGGATCCGGAAGTAGAAATAAAAGAATCTGGAGATGTTGATTTCGTAGAGTTTGCTGATTCGATCGCAGACGGAAAAGACCATAGTGTTACATTTTATGACATTGCACCAGAAGGTTCTGTAATGCTTGTATATAATTATGATCATGCACAGGATAAGCTGGAAGTCATTTCCTATGATGAGAATTATACGGAGGAAACATTATACGTCCGGGAACATGGAGATGTTACTGCAGGAAGCATAGAAAATATCAGTGCTTTTACAGAAAATCATTTTCGGGATACTTTTCAAAAAATAGAAAGAGATGAAGACATTCCAATCATTAGTATGGAGACTCCAGAAATTGAAGAAGAACCGATGGATTTTCAGACCCTTTTGGATTTAGAACATTCACAGAATGATGAAATGGAAGAGCAGCAAAATCAGGAAATAGATTTCGGAGAGCAGCAGGATGGGATTCCGGATGAACGACATGAAGGAATGACCAGTTATGAAGAGGATGATTTGAGTTTCTTACCAACTGCAGAAGAAAACATGATGGCAGAAGTATTATCCGTGGAGGGTGAAAAACCAGAATATGTTGTAGAGAATCCGGATGTTCATGCTGATTATGGAATGGATAAATTATCACCGGATGGTCAGAAGGCAATTGCCGAAGCAATGGATAAATCGGTTATGACACCTTTGGCCAGCGGATTTATTGATTTTGAGTTGCGAGAAGGATTCCGCGGAAATACTGACGGATTAACATCGGATGATATTTCAAAACTCCGGGAACATGATCCTGGATTTGGTAAGATTATAGGAATTGATACGACAAAATTCTATACATCAGGTCCGGAAAAAAATGTGACAATCATCAAATTGGACTATGAAGACATCAAACCAGCATTAAGTATTGACCAGAAAGGATTTGAAAAAGAAAATATCGTTCCGGGGTCTATCCGTGCTTATAAAGAATTTGGTCAGAGCATGAAGGTGGACGGCATGCGGTTTGGAGTGACCAATCTTGTCACTTTTGAAGCAAAATTAAAGGGAGAAGATCTGCCATACAGAACAACTTGTGTTATGGATGATTCCGGCCGCGTAAGAGGTTTTTTGGAAGTGCAGGAGCCAGATCGCCGTATTCCGATGGATCTACAGGCAAAACTGGATGCAGCACCGGGAACAGAAACACATTTTGCAAGTCTGGACCGTACAGATCCGGAAAACAGGGCATGTATTCCTGGGCTTCGAAATGCAACGCCAGAAATAAGAGAAGCTTTCTTTGATAAAGTGGAAGCGAAGATGCCAGAGTTTATGGAAAAATTCTGCGATAACATGAAAGAGGACTTCCTGGAGCGTAAGGATGCATTGATTGCAAAGCTGGATGAAGCAAAACAGGAAAGAGATATTGTACATATTGACCTGAATAAAGTAGAGCTTGTACGTGAAAATGTTCTGTCAGAACTTGCAGATGCACGGACCGGTATGCAGGATATTGCAGAAGACATGAACGATGTCATGCTTGGATATTACCCAGTTAATAATAAGATCAATGATGTCGATGTAAAATTGAATAGAGAAGATATTTCAAAAGAAGAAAAAGAGAGTCTGGAAAAAGAGCGTGCCGACTATGTAAAAGAACGGGAAGAAATCGATCAGAAGCTTGATGATATGAAACCTGGTTTTGTGGAAAGATATAATGATTATCTTAAAATCAGTGAACGTTCTGAATTGCCGGCACTGGACCGGTTGTCCGAAACGCTGAGTGAGTCTTTCCTGAATGCAAACGGGCGTGTAGAAGCATTAAGCATGTATCTGGAGCGTATATATGGTGCAGATGTTGACGATGGGGAAGGTAATTTATCAAAAACACGAATCATGGACGGATTGGAGTATGGTACTGAGTTCCATGGAGAACCACGTTTCCAAATGGTTTGCGCATGGGAAGGTCAGAAAGAAACGCTGCCTTATCAGGGTACGTTTAAAGAGTATTTGAAAGAGAATCCGGATCTGTTCACAGAAATAGACAGCCGGTTGGAAAAGATCGTAGATGCGTATAATGAGACTGCACCAGATACGGATAAAATCACAATTGGAGAAGACGGCCAGCCATATACAAAAGATGGAATTTTGGTTGAAGCTGTAACAACCGGTAAGCATGAAGATTTTCCTAAAAATGAATTGGAGAAGGTCTATAACCGGGATATGGATACATCAAATAGCATTCCGCCTACTGTAGATGAAAAGGGGAAGGAATATGTTGATACCCAGAAAATAAAAAATCATATGGAGAGTCCGGTAGAGAAAGATACAAGAACAAAAGCTGAAATTGCTGATACTTTTGTTGAAAAAGGAATCACAAGAGGACTTGATAAAGACGAACTTCGCATTACGGATCAGGCAGCCACAGGGACGATTAAAGAAATTATTGGTGTCGCAATGGAAGTGCCACAAAATCGCATGAATTTCGACAAAGAATTATATTCACTTTGTAAAGCAGTAGACAATCATGGATCTTACGAGAAACTTCCAGATATGGAAAAGCTGAAAGCAGATGCAGATAGTATTTTCAAAAAAATGACGGAAGAAGAAGAAGGACCATTCCCGGATTTAGACCGGATTGAAAAAAATGATACAGAAAAAAAAGATAATGGGGTCCAGTCAGATGTTTCAAAAAAAGATTCAACTTCGGATAAAGTAGAAAATATCTTCCGATCAAAAATGGCGGGCGGATTCGGTAAGATAGATATTACAAAAGATATTGAATTGTCGGATGATAAAAAGAAAGAAATTCGTGTGGAAGCGGAAAAAGAGGCAAAGCATTCGGATGAACCGCTTGAAAAAATCATTGAACGAAAAGAAAATGAAGTGAAAGATGAAATCCGGGCGGTAGCAAAAGATATCGTACATTACAAGGATGTTATGACAAAATTATCTGATCTTGGTATTCCGGATCGATATCTTTCCCGATATACGCCGCTTATGCGTATGAAACTTGAATATGATTCAGCTATTCGGAAAGCGGAAAGTATGGGATGTAAGGTCGGGGAAGATTGTTTCATTAAGAAAAGCGTCAGTATTCTGGAAGTTCGTCTGGAACAATTAGAGTATTACAGAAGTGATATGCCAACAAGTCGTGTCATGGAAGCAATTCTTGGCATTAAAACGACCAAAGATGATCTGTATAAAGAAACGATAGAGAAAGATGGTAAAACGGAAACAATTGAACATGCATCTTATTCAAAATATGTGGCCGCATTGGAACCATTCTATGCAATTGGCGGTGGACTTGGTACGCTGCTTGGCTTTTTACCGATTTATCTGAAAGAAAAGAATGATGTTGAGAAAACTGAAACGCAGGACACTTCCGGAAAAGATGTAGAAAAAGAAGATACGGCAGGAAAAGGCGAAAAAATCGAAAAGCCGGATGCAGAAGATAAAGTTGATATGGCGGATGGACATCTGGAAGAAGGACAGGTTTCACAGGAAAAAGGAGAGACTGAACAACCGCAGGAACAAATAGAAATTCCTGAAAATGATTTGACTGCTTCGGAATCAACTGGAATTACCAATGATGTTCAGAATGATACAGTAGACTCCAAAGATACTGAACCAGAACATGCAGACATTGAAAAAGAGAAAGGCAAGGAAGATATGCCGGAAAAGGATGAATTGGAAAAGGATCTGGATAAAGAAGAACAGCCGGATGTAGAACGTTATGAAAACGATACGGAAATAGAACCGGATGAGAAAGAAGACAAACCTGAGTCAGCCGTAGATGAACCGGAGAATAAAAAAGAGGAACAGGAATTAGCAGTAGAGAAACAGGAAGATACAGAAAATAACATTGATCAAAAGGAACCGAATGAAGAACAGACAGAGATAGAAAAGCCGGAAGACAAAGAAAAAATTGAGCAAGACACAACAGATGAAAATGATCATACAGAAAAAGAAAAGCCTGATCAAGTTGAAACCGATAATCAGGAAATAGAAAGAGAAGAGAATGATCAGCCACATCAGAAAGAAGATATAACAGAACTTACAGAAAAAGAATTCCCGGAAGATGATTCTGCAGATTCACAAACGGATAAGGCGGAACAGACAGAGATTGAAAAAGACCCAGAAGAACCAGAAGATGAGGATGGCCGGGAAGAGGAAGCGCACGGAGTTACAATACCGGAAAAGGAAAATGAAGAGGATCGCGTAAAAGAAGATGCGGTAGTGTCTTCGGAAATGGAACAAAAGACACCACAAAAAGAAGATTCCGGAATAGATAATCAGGACAAAAACACTGAGAAACCGATGGATTTTACTGATTTTAAAGAAGACATAAGACTAGATGAGCAACCAGACAGCAATGAGATAGAAAGTGATGTTGAATCGTCAGATACAGATATGATTGAAACAGGAGAAACAATAGATCTCGCTGAGTTAAAGGGCAGTATTACAGATGAAGTCGGTTCTATTTTCGATGGTGATGAAAGCATTGACCATTTGTTGCAGACTACAATCGGCGATGGAATTGCTGATGGCGAGATTGATAATACAGAAATTTTAGAAGCAATTGCAGATGGAATTGCAGATCGGATGGATATGAGTGATCCAGAATCTGTATCGACTGCTTCAGATATCGTATTTGAAACAATGCATGCAGTAGATTCCGGTACTGGTTCGGAAGTGCCGGGTGATACATTTGACCAGTTGATGGAACTTCTTGGAAATCGAGGAATAGATTTAGATGATCTGGAACGATTATCTGATCAGGTAAATCAGACTGCAGAAGATTTTGGCAAGTTTGATACAGAATCTTACGGAGAAGCTGATGGAATGACATTGACAGATGATGGAATTACAGATGATATTACAATGGATGACCAGACAGATAGTATCTGCAGTATGATGGTGGACGCAATGCAAAATATTATGGAGGATCCGGCTGCTATGGATATGGATGATTTTGAAATGGATTCATTTCCAGATGAATATGAAGATATTGATTATGGTGTGGATGCATCGGATCAGAATTTTGGAGAACAGTTATTTGACAAGCTGGAGGCCGCTGGATTTGCACCGGATGATCCGGACCTTCCAACTGTAGATGCATCGCAGGATGCAACAACAATGGATACAATGCAGAATTTTGAATATCCTGAGTATGATGATTCACAGGATTACGATCCATTCGAGAATTTTAGAGATTATGGGTCTATGGATTAATATTTGACAACATGGAGGATAAAGAATTGAGAGATGTCAAAATAGCAAAAGATTTTTATGTACCAAAGGATAAAGTGAAGTATTATGCTGCTTATAGTGGAGAATTCATTATCAATGATGTCCGGAAGATGCGTAAGACAGAGCCAGGGAAAGTGACAAATGCCACATTTGGGAAAAAAATCATGTCAGTCATTTACTTAACAACAGGAGATCTTATTATCGTAAACACATCAATAGATACACTTGTTTCAAGGTTTGCAGAGGAGGAATAGTAATGACGGAAATAATACAGCTTGTTTTTCTTGGTATTCTCATTGGAATTGTAATTGGTTTCTTTCTTGGGGTGTTATATACCGCTTTTTTGCAGCATAGAAAAGTACATCATAAAAGAAGAAAAAGAGACTTGTATGATGATCTTGACGATTTTGAAAAGATTTATAATCCCCAAAATTTATCTGGAGATAAGAGTATCATGGACAGGAGCAGAAGAGATCATTCGGCCGATGAATATCGTTCTGAAACAAAGTAAGAAAAAGCCCGCATGTATGTGCGGGCTTTTTGTATTCTTATATCTTGACTTATTGTTACTTTTCTACAGGAATATTTGTTTCCAGATAACTATGCGTTGGTTCAACATAAATAAAATAATAATCTAACATATGAAATCTGCGAAAAAGGAATTCAATTCCTTCTGTTTTTATTTTGCGATTCGCATCCAGCGTGATCTCCACGCAATCGCTATGTGGTGTAGTATAAATAGTTAATGAATTTTTCGTAACCAACGGTTTTACGTAAAATGTGTCTGAGAGGTGCTCAAAACCATGCATTTGAACAGACCCCTCGTTAAGTAAAGAAAAATAATTTTTGTTCATTGTGTGCACTCCTCAATTTTTACTGTGAAATTATGTGTTTCATTTTTGTTTGTTTTAATATAACATTTTCATGCATTAAAAAAAACAAAGATGAAAAAAAATATGCTACATTTTGTTGCATAGGCGACAGGTAAATAGTATTATTAATCAAATTATGACAAAATTTGAGATTTTGATGCTTGTGGGCATAAGGAAGATTGAGTATATATGTAATATCTTTTCTTACATACTATAAGTGAAGACAGAAATTCTGTGCGGAAATATATCAGGAAAGGAGAATAACATCGATTCCGCTATATTCTAAGATGTTAGGAAAAGAAGAAATGCATAAGAATACATTTAAACCTTTATGTATGCTTGCGGCGATTACACTTGCATTTGGAATATCTACTTCCTCTGCACATGCAGCTGATACGGATCTTTCCATTACGCAGAAAATTGATAAAATTACCGGAAAAGAATCTCAGCAGAAATATACGATAAATTATACGGGCGAAAATAAAAATACAGCATTAAAAATCGAATATGACAGAGGATTTTATGCAAAAGAACTTAAAGTAGGTGATTGGGACAATTATACAGGTAAAATTAAGGTTACTGCATATACAAAAGATACCAAATCCCCAGTTATGACTACGGAAGCTGATGAAAATGCAACGGTTTCACTGGAAAATTACAGCAATATTGATTGGATTGAGATGAATCCGGCTGGTGATGACGGAACTCAGGAAGATATGACCGAAACACAGAATATCAAGGATGTTGATTTATCCGGTACAATCTATGCAGGAAAATCTGGTAAAACAGTGCAAGTAAAGGGAAGCGTTTGGCTAGATGATACTTATTCTGGAAATGCAGTATGTGAAAAAGTGATTACGACAACCGCAAATGATTATACAGTTGCTTCTCCATATGTGCAGGTGAACCCTGATCAGGTCAATTATCTTGGCAGTACTGCTATGACGATCAAAAATTTACAAGGAAGTCTGAAAGCAGGACAGCTAAATTCTTATCATGTAACTTTTAATATTCCAGCGAGAATGTTTGTTGATTCTATCACTTTGCCAAAATTTGATAATGCAAGCTATAAGCTTTATGTCAATGGAAATCAGATGGATACACGTAATTCAAAAATCTATGTAAATGATAAGGCAGCAAATATCTCCATGGATATTACACCAAATGGTGATTTCTTCTCTCAGTCACAGGATATGGTGATTGATATGAGAAATACCGTAAATCAGTCTGGAGATAACAAGGTCAGCGTAAGTGTACTTGCGGTATGTGGAAACGGCTGTGAATTTAAAGCAGATAGTAATGCAATGCCAATCAAATATCAGGAGCAGACAGTAACTCCAAGTGAGCCGGACACACCGGAAACTCCATCAGAGCCGGAACAGCCGGATACACCGGAAACTCCAACTCTTCCAGATACGACTGGAACTGATACGAAAAAGAACAACCATCAGACAACAGTAAAAAAGAATAATACAGTCACAAGTCTGGATCTGATTAAGGAGGATTCCGATGATACAGATATCAAAAAAGAAACCGTAGTTGATCTGTCAGGTGTTAATCTGCAGAGTGCAAAAGCAACAAAGAACAGCATTAACACATTTTCAAATCCCAATGCAACAAAGAAAAGTACTTCACTTGCCGGTTTAAATTCTGAACGTATCCAGACAACAGATATTCAGGATTTTGAAAATTCAGATGATACAACAGATAACCAAAATCTTAAAGATCAGGTGGCATCTACAGATGATGGCATTATGGATGAATCACCTGGCGGACATGAAAGTGCAGCGCAGAAGGCGAAAGAAACCGTATCGGACAATCGTGGAGTACAGTTAGGATTGATTATAGGAGGAATTGTACTTGCGGGAATTGTGATAGTGATTATTGTATCAAAAAGAATGGGTAAAGAAGAAATATCGACTGTTACCAAAGAAGAAGAGAAACCTGATACCGTAGAAGATCAGGAATCGGGATCGCTTGATCAGTCGGAAGAGTTGAATAAAGATGATACAAAAGAACCCAAACCTTGAAATGAGAAATGATTTCACAGTTTAACAAAAAGGGACCTGGAAATGAGGTCCTTTTTTAATGTATCCATTTCTGTAATAGTGTATCCCTGCAAAGCTGATAGCAGTTTCTGTCAAACTAATAATATAAGACAAAAAGGGGTGGTAAGATGCGTAAAAAGAAAATTCTCATAATTGTATTTATTCTGTTATGTGCATTAACTGGCATATCTGTAGGTCATTATTTTTGGAAAGAATCAAAGAAAATGACAGGTGTAGAATGGTTTGCAGAGCAGGAATCTTATGTAAAACAGATGGAAACATATACGGATTCCATGGATGATATCATGACGCTTTATTTGAATGGTACAATCACAAAAGATGATTTCCTGAATCATTTATCGGTAAAGCAGGATGAACTGACGATTATGAAAGGGATGTACCAGAAAGAAAAAAAAGCACATCCGGTTAGAACCGGTACACATAATTATGCTACAAAAAAGGGCTGTGAGTCTGTAGAAAAATGCTATCAGGCATTTGACGATTTGATTTCAATGGCAGAAAAGAATGCAGACGATAAAAAAGCATTGGCTTATAAATATATCGCCGCGCATGAAACATTGATCGATCATTTATCAGACTATATGGCATCTTATGAAACAGTAAGTGAGCAGTTGGAGGAAATTAAAGATGAGTAAATACATATGCGGAGCAGTCGTGGATATTGGTGTAGAACGTGAGAGTCAGGAAGACTATGTACAATACCGGGAATTTGGTGACAATTTATTTTGTGTAGTAGCAGATGGGGCAGGATCCCAGAAAGGATTTCCGCAGCCGGCAGTTATTGTAGTATCTGATATTTTGGAAACATTGACAGAAATTTATGAAGAAAATGAAGAATTATTTTTGCATAACCCGGAATTCTTTATAAAGCGTGCAATGCTTAGTGCAAATCGTGTTCTCGGCGGCTTTAAAATGGGAAATGAGGAAAGATATTATGGCTATGCAGCCAGTGTAACATGCTGTTTGTTCTGTCAGGATGGAATCTTTTATATGGGACATACCGGGAATACAAGATTATATATTTTAAGAAATAGTGCGTTGACACAGATAACAAGAGATCAGACAAAAGCGGCTGAACTTCTCAATGAAGGGAAAATTGACCTTGAAACCTACCATGTGCATCCGGACCGTCTGGTGATTACAGATGGATTAGGGATTCTTTTAAAACCACACATCCAGATCCTTCATGGTAAATTAAAAGAAAATGATATTGTTTTGATGTCTACGGACGGCTTACATTATGCGGTTCAGCCAGATGCAATGGCAACTATTATTTTAGAATCGAAAGACTGCATGGAAGCTGCAAAAAATCTAATAGATGCCTCTAAAAATATCATCAAATATCCGGATAACATGAGTGCCATGGTTATATATCGGGAGAAAAGATCTTAAAAGAGCCGGAGTTGGCTCTTTTATTTTGTCGGAAATACATCACTCTATTTACAGATACATTTATGCGATGAGGGGAGGAAAAGAAGAAATCGCTGTATCAAATCTAATACAGGAGAAGAGTTAATTATGGAAAAAAATAATGCACAGGAAGAAATCATACATACAGTAAATGGGCAGCTTCTTGTTGTTGCCTGCCCTGGCAGCGGTAAAACAACAACTTTGCTTCGGCGAATCCATTATATGATCCATGAAGCAAAAATCCCGGCACAGCAAATTTTAATGGTTACTTTTTCTTCGGCAGCAGCAAAGGAAATGAAAACCCGGTATCAGAAGAAATTTGGAATGGATGCGGTCACTTTTTCAACGATTCATTCTATGTGTATGTCTATCTTAAAGAAATTCGGAGGATATACGAAAGAATCCATCCTTTCTGATACGAGAGAATATTTTTATGAAGTGTTGCGGAAACAGAAAGGAATTAACGATATCAATGAATTCATTACTGGTTTAATTACGGAGATATCTGTGATCAATAATAACAGTATTGATCTTAATTCCTATAAGCCGAAATGTACGAAAGACAAAAACCTTTTTCTGAAACTAATTAATGGTTATCAAGAATACAAAGAGGAATTGCACTTGATTGATTTTGATGATATGTTACAGAAAGCGTATGAAATTATGGTAAATGACAAAGAGTGTTTGGATTTCCTTAGAAACAAGTATCGTTATATCCAAGTGGATGAATGTCAGGATACAAATTTGATTCAGAAAGATATTATTTACCTTCTTGCTGGTCAAGATGGAAATCTTGCGGTTGTTGGAGATGATGATCAGTCAATCTATGCATTTCGGGGAGCTAAACCAGAAATCATGTTGAATTTTCAAAAGGAATACCCGAAATCGAAGATGGTTAAAATGAGTACCAATTATCGATCTGGTAAAAAAATTATATCTGAAGCGGATCGAGTGATTAAATCGAATACCAACCGTTTTCAAAAAGATTTTATCGGGTTTAAGCCAGAAAATGGAGCAGTAGAGTATATTGTTACAGAAGAAAAGAAAGATGAAATTTTGAAGATATACAGCCGAATTAAGAAGTTGTTAAATGATGGTGAGAATCCAGCAGATATTGCTGTATTATTTAGAACTAACCGTCAGGCAGAAAAAATGGCTGCAATTTTATTCCGGAATCAGATACCTTTTCAATCCAATGAAAAAATTCAGAGCAAGTATGAACATTGGATGTTTCAGGATCTGCAGGCTTATTACAGACTTGCAAATAAGCATTTGGATAATAAAAGCAGTGATGCGAGAAGAGATTTGTCACGGGTTCTTAATCATCCTAACCGATATTTATTCGGATACGACTATATTGTTCATGGTTTAAATCGAAGAGCAATGAAAGCGACTGTTTACGCAAAGGAAAAGGAACCGTGGAAATTAAATGCAGCAGAAGGAAACATAGATCTGTTTTTTATGCTGCTGAAAAATCTGCGAGGGAAAAAACCATCTGATTTTTTAAGATCCTTGTATAGCATAGGCAAATATAAGAAATATCTGGAAGATTATGCGGATTTCCGAAACATGGAAGTAAGGGATTTGTCTTCCATCTGGAAAGAATACCAGCATGATGCTTCTACCTATAATGATTGGGTAGAATGGGGAAAATATATCGTAAAATACAATAAGGAACTCAAAGAAACCCTTAAGAACAAAGATGGCATTATGCTTTCTACTATGCATGGTTCAAAAGGACTGGAATGGAAACATGTATTCATCATTGATTGTGTGGAAGGGGTATGCCCTTCTCCAAAAGCTGAGACAGCGGAAGAACTGGAAGAGGAGCGCAGATTGTTTTATGTCGCAATGACACGTGCAAAAGAGCATCTTTATCTGTGTTATTATAAAGCAGAAGAAGGAAAAACAGTTGTTGCTTCTCCGTACATCATGTAAGAAGAAAACCTGTCGGAATTAATCCGGCAGGCTTTCTTTTCTCTTTTTTTCACAGGCTTCCATATATTTCTGTAAGGTTTCACTATCTATATGATCTAATGCTTCCTGGGACAAGACTTGCATTAAGATCAGTGTGGTGAAATATAAAGATGTATTTCCAGTATCTTTTGAGTTTTTTTCAACTTCCTCCATAAACTTTGCAACCATACGCTTTGCAGCGGCCGTTTCTTTTCGGTCAAGAGGAATTTCAATTCCATTCACTCGGTATTTCATCGATAAATAAACGAGAGTACTCCATAAAAATAAAAGGAGATTCTTCGTTCCCGCATAAGGAAAGCGGGCCTCCTTTCTCAAATTTTGCATTATTTATTTTGCTTTCCGTTTTTTCCCTTAGTTCTCTTCTTTTTGGCATGGATTGGTTCTTTATTTTCTGCTTCGTGTTCGGAAGAGACCTCATTCCTTTTTTTTATAATATCTTTTTGTTCTTTTAACAACATTTTGAAACGTTCATAGCGGTAACATAATTCATTTTTTTGATTATCTGGCAATGCTGCATGCAAAAAATCGATAGGATACTCGAATATCGAATGGCATGGAGCATTCAAACGCACGTTTCTTAGAAATCGTGTTACTTTTGGCCTGTTACAAAAAAATGCATATAAATCTTCAATATTATGTGAGGGCATCTCCTGATTAATGGCATATAATAGACAAATACAGGCATTTACTTCGCCATCTGCTTCTAAGAAGAATTTTTTAGGATATTTTATCAGTTTATCACTTAATACTTTTTGATAAACATTTAAAACAAGCTCATGCCTGGAAATATGAATTTGTTCCGGATAAACCATCCAGGCAACACTGAATAGATCCTGGTCAATATTAATCTCAGGCGGATATTCCAATTTCCTTAATGGCCTCATCAAATGTAGCTTTTGAATGATATCCATCGTAAGATAATCTCTGGCCATTTCCGGTGTCCATTCCAATAGATTTTCAAAAACATATTGAAACAACTCTTTAATATCTTTTTGTGAAGCATTCTGCCCTATATAGGTTGCAGAAAAGTCCTTTCTCTTTTTAAGGAGTATATCTTCATACTCCATAAGAAGTCCCATATTTTGCATCGGTTTTCTCCTTTCCTTTTAGCATCCTAAAGATAGTATGTCAGAAAATTTTTCAATCTTTTTTTCTGGACAAAAAATATTTCCTTTATTATCTGTCACTCTAACATTGAATAAAAATGGAAAGGAGTGGTTGCTATGAAAAAAATGGTAGTTGTGAGTTTATTAACACTATCGATGGCTGTTGGGAGTTTTAGTTGTGTTTCTGCAGCAGCATTGGATCATACATCTGAAATAGCAGTACAGTCTGCTACAGACTCTGCAACAAATAATACAGATGCATTGCAGACGGAAGATCAGACTGCAAATACGGATGAAAAGGTCAATGAAATGATGAAATCAATAGAGAATACGTTAGCCTCCAGTTCGGATGATATCAGCAGTGATTCAACTACAGATAACGGTTTAGATTCTATATTTGGCAGTTTGTTTGGAGATAGTACAGATCAGATGTTTTCAGAAATGAACCAGAAATTGCAAAATGGAGAGCGGATTTCATTCTCTGAACTGTTTAAAAATTACAGCCCACTGCAGTTGGATTCAAGCAGTTTATTTGATATGTCGGATATGGGATCCCTTTTTGACAGTAGTAACAATGATATGAGCATCACAAATTTAAAATATGCAGTGGCGGCTTCCGATATGGAAACAACCTATGCAGAATCCGATTTAAGTGGACAGTCAGGAAACTGTATGGATCTGTTTAACAGTACATATGGTGATATTGCAAGCCAGATGCAGCTGAAAACACCAGAAATCCCGGAAAGTTTTAATGTAAACTCGATGTTATCCAGTGAGGCAGATTCCATTCAGAAGGCATACTCCAGTGCCACAAATTCAGCTGCATTCAGCAGTGTAAAAAATAATATTAGTATCAGTGATATTTTTTCAAAAGCACGGAGCGGAGTAAGTAGTAAAAGTCTTGCTTCAACCTCTACATTAAAAAGCATGCTGTCACAGACATCCGGTTCCAATAAATCATCTGTCTTAAGTGAATACAATAAGCGGAAAGACTGGCTGAGTGATAAGAACAGTTCAATTAAACAAAATACCAGAAAATATCAGTTACAGCAGAAATTAGCAGTCAGTGATGCAGATCAGAGCATTATTGAAGCTAAAAAGAAAACAGGACGAAAGCAGACAGAAAATGAAGTCAGGGAAGAAGAACGGAAGAAAGGTATTGTGAATTTCAAAAACTAATTTCGTTTATTAGCTGTTCTTGTAATATGATGTAAGAACATGATAAAATATAAATGTAAGAGTTTATTTCATTTTATATCGTCCACTCTATTATTGAACAATATCAATGAAGAATGGAGGAAAATGAAAATGAATGTTAAAAATTCTTCTCAAAACACTGTTAAAAAATATGAAGAATTAACTTTTACGGATGATTTCATGTTCTGTAAGGTAATGCAGAATAACCCGGATCTTTGTAAGCATCTAATTGAGCTTATCATTGGCAAAAAGATTACAATGATTACATATCCGGATACGCAAAAGGCAATTGAAATCACAGCAGACGGAAAAGGAATTCGCATGGATGTATATGTAGAAGGTGATGAGGGCACAATCTACGATATCGAAATGCAAACCTCGATGTTATCAAACCTCAACAAACGTGCAAGATATTATCAGGGAATGATTGACCTCAATACCATTGAACGTGGCGCGGATTATAAGGAATTGAGAAAAACATATATAATTTTTCTTTGTAAATTTGATCCGTTTGGACAGGCTCGAATTAAATACACATTTATGCAGACTTGTCAGGAGGATTATCAGATTAAACTCGGTGATGATGCATATATTATTTACATTAATCCGTTTGGTATGAAAGAAAATCCAACAGAAGATATGATTGCGCTGATGAGTTATCTTAGAGGTGAGATGATTAAGCGAAACTCATTTATTGAGGACCTGGATGCAGCGGTTAAACGCGCCAGGGAAAAAGAAGATTGGAAGGTGGAATATATGGCACTTTCGTTAAAATTTCAGGATGCTATGGAAGAAGGACGTGCGGAAGGACGTGCGGAAGGACGTGTAGAAGGACGTGCAGAAGGACGTGCAGAAATGCAACAGAACATTGTAATTAAATTACTTTCTGCAAATCAGTTTTCGGACAAAGCAATTTGTTCGATTGTTGATATTTCCGAAGAAAAATTGGAAGAATACAAAAAAATGTATATGGAACAAAATGAAAAGAACTAGCATTCATGACGTAGCCCGGAGATTTCTCCGGGCTTTTGTGATATTTCTATAAAATATCTTATTTTTTGCTCTGTCTTCCACTCTATGAACAAAGAATCAAATGATGAAATGGAGGGAAAGACATGAAAAGATGGAAAGTTGGTCTGGATGTAGATGATATTATATTTTCCTGTAATGAGTATGCTGTCGAGCTTACAAATAATGAATTGCATATGATACCACCAATTCAGATGGATGAAATTACTGCATGGGGACCTCTTGGTACAAGAGCAGACCTACGGCTAAAATATTTTAACTCAAAAAAATTTTTTGAGACACAGCCGGTATTGCCGGGAGCCGTAGAATTTGTACATGATCTGCAGGAATACGGAGATGTATTTTTTGTAACAGATGTGCAGCAGGAGTACCATGGAATCCGTAAAAACAGACTGTTGGAATTATTCCCAGAAATACCGGAGGAACACATTATTATTACACCAAGAAAAGAAGAAGCCAACGTAGATGTGCTTTTAGATGATGGAATTCATAACCTGAGAAGAACAACAGCGGAATATCCAGTGCTTATGCAACGGCCATGGAATGTAGCTGAAAAGAATTATGTAACAGTATCTGGATTTGAGGAATTTCTGGCATTCATGGGATCAATTTCAATCTAACAATTTATTTTCAATGTAAAGGTAGTCTTTTGAGGCTGCCTTTTTTGTATGTGAATAATCAGGAAACTGTATTCGAACATACTAATTTCAGGAGGACATCTGTAAAAGGAGACTTGGATGAATGGGTAAGGCAAAAAGAAAGATGCGTCCGCAGCCACCATTTTGGTGGACTTTGGATAATGACAACTGCTGGTTCTGCAAGAATAGAAATAATTGCGGAAGATGCAGGATACTAAAGAGGCAGAGGGCAGAAGAGAGAAAGAAACAGAATTGTATTTTGTCCAGAGCGGCGGCGAAAAAAGAAATTCTGACATACTATACTCAGGAAGGAAGTGATAATTTTGAAAGAGATTAAATGTACCTATGAAGTGTATGAAAAGTATTGTAAAGCATTTCAGGAAATGAAAGATAAAGCTGGAAGCTATACACCAACGGAAAACGAAATTTACCAAAGAATCTATCCGGAATTGGAAAAATACATATTATTTCTTTTATGGATAGAAATGACGGGATATGATACAGAAGAAAATAAGAAGAACCGTCAAATTATTTGCACCATCTTAAAAGAAGAATTAAAACTTGTTGAGAAGGAGGAACTGGAAGAGGAATGATAACAATTTTCGCAGAAAAACCGGATGTTGGAACGAAAATAGCTGCTGCCCTGGATGCAATTGTATTATCTTCCGGTGATAGGGTAGATTTTGATCATATACAGAAATACGAAAAACAGATCAAAGCACAGAGGGCAAAACAAGGATATTTCAAAATCTGCCATAATGGTGAAGAAACCTATGTCACTTGGGGAATCGGACATTTATGTGAATTGAAGCAGGCCCAGGATTATAATAAAGAATATAAACAATGGAAAAATATTCCACTTCCTTTTATCCCGGAATCCTATGAACTGAAATGTTCAAAGGGGATGGAAAAACAATTACGGTTAATAAAAAATATTTTTGATCATTCCGATCTGATCATTTGTGCGACTGATGATGACAGGGAGGGAGATCTTATCTTTGATTATATCTATCGTTATTTGAACTGCAGCGTTCCTTTCAAACGTGCTTTATTTAATCAGCAGTCCAAAGAAGAATGGCAGAAAGCTTTTAGAAAAGAAAATCTTGTAGATGGAATCAAAAGGAAGCCTGTTATAGAAGCGGGAAGAGGACGCAGTGCCGGAGATTTTGTGGTAGGAGCCAACCTTACGACTGCTATGACGTTGAAATTTCCAGGAAACAATGTATTAAGTGTAGGAAGAGTCCAGACAGCTGTATTATCCATGCTTGTTGCAAGAGAATTAGAAATACAGAATTTCAAGCCGAAAGATTATTGGGTTTTAAAAGGGAAATTTAATTCAGAGCATGGAAGTTATGAAGGAACGCATGTTGTAAAGAAATTTGATAAGGAGTCTGATGCAGATGAGATTTTGAGAAAATTATCGGCAGATACAGGTCCAGCTACAGTGAAGTCCATAAAAGAAAAATCATTCTGGAGAGAAAAACCGTATCTATACAGTTTACAGGGATTACAGATGGATGCGAATAAAGTCTATGGATTTTCTCTGCAGCATACGTTAGATCTGGCTCAATCGCTTTATGAAAAAGGATTTACTACATACCCGCGTACTGACAGTAGCCATTTAACCGATGATATGGGTCCGGAAATGAAGAAAGTAATCCAAATGCTTTTTTCATCAGATACCTATTCTAAATTTAAGAGTCATGCAACAGAGCCGGTTGACAGCAGTAATAAGTATTATTTTGATAGCAGCAAGGTGGAAAGCCATTATGCAATTGTTCCAACTTCAAAAAAATTATCTTTGGGACAGATGAGTGATGATGAGAAAAAACTTTATGACATGATTGCAAGATCTGTAATTTGTATGTGCTATCCAAAAGCGCAACTTAGTAAAACAAATATCATAACAGAAAAATCAGGAGAGGAATTTACAACCTGTGGTATTTCAATTTTGAAACCGGGATATTTTGAAGTATTGGGAAGACCAAGAGAAAATCTACTGCCTAAATTACAGGAAAGGGAGTCTGTACAGGGAAAATATATAAAAGAGGCAAAAAAAACTGAACCGCCAAAGAGATATACGGATCAGACATTATTGACAGCGATGATTACATGTGGAAAGCATATTGATGATGCTGAATTGAGAAAAGTCATGTCTTCCGGTGCAGATGGAAAACCGCGTGGATTGGGCCGGCCATCAACACAGGCATCAATCGTAACCACTCTGGAAGAAAGAAGATATCTGGAACGAAAAGGAAAATCTCTTATACCAACTGAGCGCGGAATACATTTGATCTCTATTTTCCCTATCGAAGATCTGAAAGCTCCGGTAATGACTGCTCAATGGGAAAAAAGACTGGATGATATTGAAAAAGGTACAGATGATTACACAAGCTTTATAACTGATCTGGAGAATTCTGTGCGAAAATGGACAAAAATGATAATGGAATTAAAATCAGATGATGCAGAATTTCAATCCAACAGTTCAAATTATAAATGTCCGATTTGTGGCAGGACACTTCTAAATTTTCCATGGGGGTATGGTTGTTCCGGTTATCAGGATGATAAGTGTAAATTTAATATCCCAAGAAAAATTGCATCAAAAACACTTACGGAAAAGCAGATTCAGAATTTAATCCAGAAAGGCGATAGTGGTTATATATCCGGATTTGTGAAAAATGGAGAAAAAACGTTTGGAGCAAGAATCGTGATTGATAAAGAAGAAAAAAAATTGAAATTTGATGATGATGTCCATGGGGAACTGCTTTGTCCATTATGCGGGAAACCATTAAGAAAAATGGCATGGGGATATGGGTGTACCGGATATCGGGAAACAAGATGTAATTTTGCTATTGGTACAGTTGCGAAGAAGAAGCTCACAGACCATCAAATAAAAGCACTTTTAGCTGGAGAATCTGTAATGGTAAAAGGAATGAAAGGTAAAAATGGATCATTTGATGCCGAGGTCAGATTATGTAATGCAGGGGAAAATAAGGGGAAATTACAGTTTATACAGAATTGATATCAAAATAATGAAGAAATTCCTATAAAATATTAGAATTCCTTGACTTTTGTAATTTGATGGGATAATATAATACTACATTACATCAGATTTTGGAAGAGGATGATGTTTTGTTTCGGGAAACCGAAAGCCGTATTGGTTATGGGAACGGAAACGTTCACTAGATAGAGGAAGTGATGGTGGAAATACATTACTTCCTATTTTTTTGTTTCATTTTGATAGTTCAATCAATATATTAATTCATACCTCGATTGATATTTCAACAAATCACATATATCAACTGGCATAATGTTCATAATTCCAAAAATAAAAAAGAGAAGTGAATAGTTTTAGATAAACAACACGTCTTCTTAAACATACGGGAAGAGGATACAATCCAATAAATATACAGAAAAGCTTGTCTGTTTAAAAAAAATATAATAGTATAAGTAAAAGAAAGGAATGAAAATTATGTTTTGCTGGAAATGTGGAAATGAAATAAATGAAGGAGATAAGTTTTGCACCAAATGTGGGGCGCAGCAATTTAAGGTTTGTACGAAATGTCAGAAACGTATTTCTATATTTGATGGATTTTGTATTTACTGTGGAGAAAAACTAATTGTCCCAAAAGCTGTGCAAAAACCAAAACAGAAGCAGAAAGATCAAAAAAATTTCAAGACATATTCTTTTAAATTTAGTAATATTAAATTAAACGCCTCTAAACGGGATGAGATAAATAAATGGCTGAGTGAAAATAATGTGATCATCCATTACTTAAAACCTCGTTTTTACCTTAATACATTCTGTCCAGGTAAATGGCAGGCAAGTATAGATACACTTGATATTTTATATGAACCTGCAGAAACAAATCAGAATTATTATTTTGAATATGCATCCGTTTCAGGATGGATAAAAAGACCAACAGAAAAATTGGAAAAAATATATAATGATTGGAAGGAAACACACCTGGAATATCAAATCTTATGGAAAAAAGAAGCAGACTTTCAAACAACAAGATCTGAATATGTGATGTCCATATTTGTATTATGTAAGAAAATTGAACAAAAATAAAAGAAAGTAAGATAAAAGCATTTATTTGTAGTTCTTCTAAGTATGAAATTATTACTGGAAGATCCTTGCAGACAGATGCTTTTATTTTTTTTCAATAAAATGAATAGTTTTATGAAATCCATCCGTCAAAAAAAGTAGAGAGAAAAATAAGAAATGATGAATAGTTTTAAAAATCTGGGCCGTCTACATAATCAGAGTGGGAAGAAGAAAAGCTGAAAACCCTTGAAAAATAAGGGAAAAAGGAGGTATGAAAAATTTTGTCCAGAAATCGGACAGCAAAAATGGAACTGACACTCTATAAGTGTAAAGGTTGAGAGTAAGATAAAACAATTTATCTCTCAGCACAAATCAAAGGAAACATATTTATTACAACTAAGAAAAATGGAGGATTTCAACATGAAAAACAGAGAATTCAAAAAAATGTTAGTAGCAACAATGGTAGGAACAATGACAATGAGTATGGCAGCTGGATGCGCAAATCAGTCAGATAGTAAATCTGCAAAAGCCGATACCTCAACAGTAAAACAGGAACGTACAAATAAGAAATCTATTGATCTTGATACAGAAGATGAAGTAGAGCAGAGTGCAAAAGGAATTGGAAGTCCTGATTTGTCTCTGGGTAATACGGATGATACTGTATCAGATCAGAAAAACGAAGATCCGGCAGAGAACAGCGCTGATAATGATACATCAGAAAAAGAGGTTGTATATACAATTGCTTTAAACAATAAAGACGCTGATGCTCAGGCAACAAAAGCAGCAAAAAAGGCAGCATCTTCTAATGTACAGACAACTTCATCATCCGTAAAGAAGAATACGACTACATCAAATACAACAGTGAAAAAGAATGAGGATAAAAAAACAGAGATTGTAAATACAGGATCCACGAAAAAGGATGAAGATTCAAAGCCATCTGATATCAAAAAAGATGATACATCTAAGGATGATTCTAAAGTAGATGAAGATAAAAAAGACGACAGCAAAAAAGATGAAACAGGATCGGAGACACCAAGCAAGCCAGAGACACCGGATCAGCCGGAGACACCAAGCAAGCCAGAGACACCGGATCAGCCGGAGACACCAAGCAAGCC